>ENA-UADH01000095-UADH01000095.1-human-gut-metagenome-genome-assembly--contig:-NODE-95-length-32795-cov-9.952321_pt1 | contig 32795 bp, 40 predicted proteins | sample MGYA00244225_ERZ654250 | MGnify/ENA primary metagenome ERZ654250 (study PRJEB26926, sample SAMN06164905) | human gut metagenome | biome: ENVO:00009003; feature: ENVO:2100002; material: ENVO:00002003...
CGAGATCATGCCTAGTCTCGTGGGCTCGGAGATGTGTATAAGAGACAGGTCCACACCAGAAAATCAGGTAAGCGAGGATTTTGGTAATCCGGGGCCCTGATTGGGCGGCTTGGGTATAGTTCCAGCAGCGCTCCGCTTCGTCCGGGATGCCGTTGAGGCGTTCCCTGGCGCATAACGGGCACAGAAAGCGCGCGGTGAAGACGCCGTCCTGATGGTCCCCTACCAGGGACATCCATGAAGACGAGGCTTTCAGCGGCGCTGCGCACATGTAGCAGCGCGTCGTCTTTGCGGGGTGCGGGTTGTTGGTGATCGTTTCCACCATCCCCTTGAAGGGGCCCCGGTCAATGATGTGTTGATGTGTGGTCATTTTCTTTTGTTAGTTAAGTATTTTTCCACGTCTTCCATGTTATAAAGGGTTCCTTTTCCGACTCCTTCCAGCCTTCTTACATTCTTGCCCGCCCGTGCCAGGATGTTGTCCATCTGACGGGATGAAATGTCATAATAAGTGGCTAAGGTGGAGCTTTTAGCGTATTTCTTTTCGATTGATCCGAAAATGGAAACGGAAGACGATTCAGGCGTAGAAGGAACAGGCGTGCTTGCCAGCTCCCGCAATACTCCGGCCAGCGTTTCCAGCGCGGTCGCAAGGGTGGTCATGGTTGTGTCGTTTTCGCTCATGTTCGTTCTTCTGAATTGGCCGCCCGGACGGGTTTCCCCGCGCCTGCCAGACCGTATTACTCTATATACCTATTGATGTTTTGGTTTTGGTTTTAGGCCCCACCTGGGCCGGGCGATTGGTTAAAAGTCAGTTAGTCGTCGTAGTGTCCGTCCGGGTTGTAGCATTGGGGAGCGTGGTCAAAATCCCACTCATCGATTGCCTGCTCTATCTGCTCCAGGAGTCCAACCGCGACGCCGTAGGAAATAGGTTCGCCGTCAACCCGGATGCACCGGTCTTCGTCGTCATCCAATACCTTTTTGAGAGTATCGCTGGTGTTGTTGATTTCCAAGGCCTCACAGACATCCTTGGCGACAAACCAAGGATCGTTGTTGATGATGACTGTCCGGACAGAACAGCCAAGCGCGGCATTGTTGAATGGTACTATGTTGTTGTTCATGTTGTTTATCGGTTGAAGGTTTTGGTCTGATTCGGCTGCGTTTTGCTGTCGGTCGCATCATGAGCCAAGATGCGGAGGGTCTGAATAATGGCCTCGCTCAGTGGCAAGTTGTCCCTGACTGAAAGGGCCATAACTGACCCGCTGGCTTTAGGAGACTCAGCGAGTTTTTGAATTGGTACTTGGATGGTATCTATCATGGGTGTGTGATGATTTGGTTGGTTGATGCCCTCTTTTTATCATTGTTTGATTGTAGAGCAAGACAAAAATATCACTGTATGCTTGTTTTTTTCATCTTGCTTGTGTCATTAAACGATGATAATACATCGGCATGCACACAAAAGAAGAGATAGATCAATGGCTTAAAGACATCGGAAAAACCCGGCAATGGTTGGCGGACCAATGCGGAGTGAAATACCTAGTTGTCAACAACTGGTTTTCCAAAAGCCGCACTATCCCCAAAAAGGCTCTGATCATTATTGACAACCTAATGAACCAACCCCAACCTGCCGACGATAGCCAAATCTCTATCGCTGATCTTGATATCAACCTCAAGGTCTCGCATGATAAATTCCTCGAATTCAATAATTATGCGAAAGCCTGCGGCATGAATATCGTGGACTGGATTATTTACGTCTTGGAATATGCAGGAGACAATAAAGAACTCCTTATGAAACGGTTACAGGAAGAGAAAAACAAAGGGGAATAATTCATTCCCCTTTCTTCATCCCCTTTGAAATGTTCTCCAAGATCCTTTTCGTGGTTCTCCGGCAACCTTCAATAATGCCGAGTCGGAAACAAGTGAACCCGAACAGAACGGCCAGCAAGAAAAACACAAGCATTACGTTACCTGACATTGCCGTAACCCTTTCTTGCTGAAAATTTAGTTACTAATACGCTAATATTTAAAGCGTTATAAATGCGGGGGGAGGGGGGGTAGGATTTCCAGTTTTTCATGAGATTTGATGTCTTGTGACCCCGTTAAGACGTTTTGTCATCAATTTCCCGTTCACCGGATGACAAGTCATGACATTGCCTAAAACGCTGAAAAAAGGGTTGCCTAACGGGTAAAATGTGATATAAAAGGCACGTATTCAGATTCCTGACTACGTCCTTTCTATTTATTCTTTTCCGTCCGCGTCGGGAGACGCGGGCGGTTTTTTATCCTCGCAGGGTTCATTTTTTCTGTGTCATGACATATCGACCTTTACGTGAAGCTTCCGACGGAGTAATAAACGGTGCGGCTTTCCGGCAGTGCTATACGGTATGCTGTACATGTGGCCCGCTAAAAGTTTATGGACAAGACACTAAATCCCGTACGCGATGCCAATTCTCGTCAGCACGTGACGGAATGACCCTTGATTTTCCTACATTTTGCGCAGTTTTGAGCGCACCTGAAAGCGCCTGACAGAAAAAAGCGCCCTGTACATGCAACTGTACATTGTCTAAGGACTGTACAGCACTATGGCAGGCATCATCAAACGCAACAACAAATGGGTGGCCGTCTTCCGCTCCCTGGACGGCAAAGAGCTTCGGAAAACAACCGGCATCGACGTGGTTCCCAAGGCGCTGCTTCCGGGATCCAATAAGAAATCAATTATGTCCCAGAATGAAGCCCGGGCGCGGCTCGTCGCCCAGGAGATGGAGAAGGAAGCCCGGTACGGGGTTTTTGACCTGGACAAGGTGAAGGCCATTGCCGGGGACCAGGCCGGCGTGCTGAAAGCCACCATGAACGGCATGACGGTGACGCGGTTTCTTTTTGACTGGCTGGACGGGAGGAAAAACAAGAAGCGGGCCTATGAGCGGGACGGCATGGCCGTCCGCCGGCTTCTGGCGTTCCTGGGGGACCGGCGGAATATGCCGCTGGCCGCCCTGAATAAAGGGATGGCGAAGGATTTTGTAGAAACGGAAATGGAGCGCGTTTCCGCCGGAACCGTCATCCGCTATGTGTCCACGCTGTCCACCGCGTTCAATGTCGCTGTAGACCGGGAGATTCTTTCCCGGAATCCGTTCCGGGGCGTCATGCCTTCCCGGGCGGACCACCAGGCGGAAAAGCAGCTGCGCGGCGCGTTCACGATGGAGGAAGTGAACACCATCATTGAACGGTTCCCGGATGAATGGCCGGATCTGGTGCGGGTGTGCCTCTACACCGGAGGCCAGCGCCTCGGAGACCTGGCGACGCTGAAATGGGACCAGATTGACCTGAAGAACTCCTTCCTCTTCATGACCACGCAGAAGAGCCGGCGCCGCATGAACAAGCCGATCATCCAGCCCTTGAAAGAGGTTCTGGAAAGGCGTCTGCTCAACCGGGTGAACGATTACGTGTTTCCCCTGGCCGCGCTTCGCCATGCCCATGCCGGCGGACGTTCCGACAAGCTTTCCACGGAGTTCACGACATTGTTGAAAACGTACGGGATTATCCGAGAGATGCCCGGAGAGGTGAGAGGCGACCGGCACCGGCTTTCGGAAAAGAGCTTCCACAGCCTCCGGGCGACCGCCGTGACCGTCCTGCGCCTGGCCGGGGTGTCCCCGGATTTGTGCCGCTTCATCGTCGGACACGACTCCGAAGAGATTGAGCGGGTGTATTTCCGCCCGGATTCGTCGGACGTTCAGGAGGCCATGAGCAAGATTGCCGTCGGACTGGCCCGTTAGCCTTCCTTCCCTAAGACGATCATTTTGTTGACATCAACAAAATGATCGTCTTCTTTTTTGTGGAACCGGTAACGGAACAACGCATTCATGACGCGGGCCCGGTCTGCTTTTGAGATATGGGGAGGCCGGGGGCTACCCACGGTCACAACGTCAAACCCAGCATATTTTTCTGGAGTGACCGCAACACTGAACCAGTTCCAGGCCGACCAGCGCCCTGCCCTGTTTTGCGGTGTCCATGGGGGGATGATTTTCCCTTTACCCACACCGAACAGGTCAATGACCGTGCGTCCGATGGTAAGATCCTCCGGTGCGTTGGGGGGGAGTTCTGCCTGCATCAGCACTGCTGCGGCTCGTTTGGCGGCCAGTCCGGTCATGGCATAACACAGGCCGTAGAATTGCCGGCTATCTGCGCCCGATGCGCACCAGTGAATACCGGAACCAGCCATGTCCCTGATCCACGCTCCATTGAGCAGCGCCGTGTCGGAGTCAATTTTGACAACGATGTCGTCGTCCGCCGCATCTCTGGCCAGCGTGGAAATAATACCCCTGACGCATTCGGGGCCGTTGAGGTTGCCGTTGCGCTCAAAAATGCTTTGACGATACCGCGCCCCATACGCTACAAGAGCCCTCCTGGCCTCCGGGGGCGCCGGGACGGCTTCATCGTCCACAACGGTAATCACGGATTCAGGGATGGCCGCCTTGGCGCACCGAACGCATGCAATAGCTTCGTCCGCATCTCCACCATAGGTAAATAGATAGATTCTGATCATGACGGGCCGTAGGGATAGAAGGTTCCGCCGAACACGGGCACCTGGATCATGCCGAGGGCATATTGCGTTACCTTGTCTCCATCGATGTCGGCTACATGGAAGGCGTAGTCAAACGCGACGTTGGGTTTTTTAGTATTGAGGAAAATTGGATATACCGGCCCGGGAATGCCGGAAATATCCCAGGTGTCCAGTTTCGCGTCTTGGTCAAAGTGGAGGTTCAGCCATACTTCCCCCGCCGTGACCGGGATTTTCACCCAGGACGATCCGGATCCGGCGCCGGCCGGATACATTCCCAGGAACGAGCCGTTGAGGTAGATGGCGCCGGGTTTGATACTCGCACCGGTGACAGCTCCACTGGTGTCCTTTTCAAGACGTATTTGGAATCCGTATTCAGGAGCCGGCTCGGAAGATCCGGTGGATGCGGTTATTTGCTGACTGATGGTCGGGGATTCTGGCTTGGGGTCGTACGTCAGGTCGCCGGGTTCGGGCGCGCCCTGCATGTTTTCTAAAGAGGAAGATTGCCGAGATATAGCATTTACTTGATTTAGTTCCAATAAATCTTCGACTCCAAGTTGGTTTGCTGCCCCATAGGCAAGAGTAATAACGTCTGTCTGTAAATCATGGCTGACAGTCTGGACAAGCGTGTTGATGTTTTCCCATTCAGGGTTTCCTCCGGTCAGCGATACGCGCCGTCCCATATACTGCCAGTTTTGAGCGCCGCCACGAGCTGCGAAGGCGATGTCCCCATCGTAAGGGAGTTCTTGCATGGATTCCCATACGGCCCGGGCAATGTCCGCATATGGCACGCCATCAGCAGGCTCGTCGCCGCCATCATCCTCATTGGAGGGCTGCTCGCCGTTGTACATGCCATCGATCGGATAAGTAGAGTAGGCGCGGTCCATCGTGACCAGGTCAACGGCAAATTCCTGCCAGTACACCGTGGTGGTACCGATGGTGCCGATGTTTTTGAATTTATCCCTCCACTGGGCAGGAGCAGATTCCGGGATGCAGAGCCGCTGCTTGATGGTAGTCTTGCACCATTTAGGGTTGAGGGCCTTGGTGTGGATTTGACCTTCGACCAGTTCAAACCCTGTTGCTGATGTGTCATATCCTTTCGGCTCATCCTCTCCGCTTGCTCCATCCCATGCCTTTCCGGTGATAGACGGCGCCGCATACGGTATTATTTGGTTGGCAGCCTCAAGCTCTTGCATCCACGGGAAGTGACGCTCCCAGAAACTGGTGATCATGCTGGATTGGTTGATCTGGCGGCCGCGGATTTTCATTCGCTGGTAGGCCAGACTGCCCGACCTGGTGGATGACACAGGAACGGGCTCGGATGCGGCAGAGCCGTCTGAGTTGTATTTGGAGTAATAAAAATCAGAGGCAACCCGGTAAACAATGGAGTGGGGGAGCGTAGGATCGCCGTCAGCCGGATATCTGGAGAGGTAAGAGACATTGTAGCCGCTGCTTCCACTGGTGTCTGCGACAATGGCGACGCAAGGCGGCACAAGATCGCCGCGAGGAGAGAGGGAAACGTCAATGCTCTTGACGGTGTCCGTGGGCTGCAAGGGCATCGATATAGGCTCCAAAGAGTCATAGTCCGTGATAATGAGCTTGGGCTGATTGCCGCTGTAGTCGTAGTAGCTGACCATGCGAGGAGACCATCGACGGATAGATTGAAGCAGGCTGCCTATGGTATCGCATGAGGCATTCCAGGGGATTATTAATTTGTCGTCGTTGATCCGCAGTTCATACGTGGCCGGGTGGTGCTTGGCCGTGTCTAATACCCCTTTAATGGCATCGCTGATTTTGGCTTTGGGGATGACGTTGTCGGAGGCATAGAGATTGTAGACAGGCCGCCATCCGCCCTTAAGGGCATAGCAATTTTCCAGGTAATACCAAGGGTCTGAGAAAACAATTTTCCAGGATCGCGCTTGCCCGCTGTACACTTTTTCGACGGAGGACACTAATCCTACCAGGATGGCAACGCCATCCCTAGATATGGAGACTGTGTCAAATTGATTATACGGCAAAGTTTCTCCGAGCGTCCGGACAGGATAAATCGCGGTAATGGTGGAAACGGAGAAACTTTGTTGGTCGTGGATAAGGCTCGACGGCTTGAGGGCCAGCAAATCATTGATGGTGATGTCGTGGTTCCTGCTGCTTGTAAAATGGTTATGTTATGGCTTGATGTTACCGTATCTTGCCTGGTTCGGCAATGCGTTTACCTGTCCTAGTTATTTATTTTTGCTTAATAGGACATAAAACGTATACCACATAATTCCACCAATTACCCCCCCGACGATATAGCCTATTCCAGCCATAGATAAGCCTGATATAAAACTTGCTATTCCCATAATTGCTCCACCACCAACTGACAATGTTGCTAAGAATACGAGGACTGTGGCAAGAGCAGAATGACTTTCTTTGCAAGTTGGAACCTTATTAGGGGAATGCATGATCCCACTATTTTCCCTCAATAATGAAGAAGAAAATAACAATTCCGAAGCCTTGACCCATTTTTTTGTACCTTCTGCGCAAATTAACGTGTCGGGAGAAATTATGTTTCTCTCGACTAACCTTCTTAACTCGGTAAGAACAATAGGTCCCTTCACAACATTTCCGGAAAAATAGTGATACCGCATAAATTTGGGAATTTACAATATCCTCATTTTTTTTCAATGCTTTCTTCTTCTTAAGCCCTCTATATTGTTTTTAGCTTGTTCTAAGTCTTTTTTCATTTGATCCAAACCGTTTTTTAGATTTTTTAGTTCTCCTGATTGAATGTTAATCAGTAATAGAGCTTCTTTCATGTTTCCGGAAAGTCCGTTCAATATAGATTGATTAGTAATGCCCTGTTGTCTTAAGGCGTCTCTAAACGCTATTCCAATTTGTTCATATTCTCGAGAATCTATTACTCCATCGGAAGCGGCTTTCTTCACCTGTCCACGTATAGCTTCAGATGCAGCTCTAACAAGTGCCTTTTGTTGGTCAGTGGCAGATTTTCCAGCCTCCACTATAAACCTATCTACAGCCTCTGAAAAATACTCATTATTCTTTTTAAGTTCCTCTGTTTTCTTATCTATATCTTTTTTTCGCCCCTTAATTTCATTCTCGGCGTCTTCTCTTTGTCTTTCTTCTCTAATGGATTTTCTCTCTTGCGCTTGAGCGGTCCTCCCTCGTTGTTCATCAACTGCCGCTTCCGATTCATTTTTCTTTTTTATATTAGAAAAGTTTCTCGTTGCCTTTTCTTCTTCATTTATAGCTTCTATTAGAGATTTTTCCGCCTCTTCATATTCTTTTTCAAGAGTTTCTATAGTTTTTGCATAAGATGCATAGGCATTACTATATCCACCTTCGCCAGAAGTTCCATTACCTAAAGAGAATCCGCTATCTTCAAGGGCAATATCACTCTTCTTTATGGCTTCTTCTGTGTTAAATATTTTATCTCTTCTATCTTCTGCGTTGATATAACCATATTTATCAAGCAAGGATGAAATTCTTCTATCAGATATATTTTTACCGCCAACAAATTGAGATACTGCATCATAAATATTTTTATCGCTAACTTGTTTATACCTAATAGCCCCTAAATTTACTTCTTTATCCCTTAAAGATATTAAATAATCGTATAAGTCATTTCTCAATGAATTAGTCTGTTCTTCTACAGAAACTTCTGCAGCTCGTCTCTCTTCCAGGGTCATTATATCATCATTAATAGATGCGTTTTGCAAGGCGGCCTTAGCTTCTCTTTGTCTTCGTGCTGCATCTATTCTTTTATTTACTGCATCCGATACATCCAAACTTGCTGATTCTTCTATTTCTCCTCTTCTCCTTGCACGACTATCTAATTCAATTCCTTCCAACAAACGTGCTTTTCTTCGTTCTGCATCTGATCCTTCTCCTAATAGTCCATTTGCAAAATCTTCTTCTACCTTTAATCGGGCAATTTCTGCTTCATCGTCTTTGATTCCTGATTCTAAAGAAATCAATTCTTTACGATAATCCAGAGAATATTTTAAGGCTTCTGATTCCAGCTTTCGATAATCAGCTATTTTCTTTGCACTATCTAAAGCTTCTCTTAAAATTTGCTCGTTTTGATTTTGCCGCCATGTCTCTTCAACCTCTGCTTTTAATTTTCTAAATGCTTCTGCTTCCTCTTCAATCGCCTTAGCAAGCTCTTTGGATTTCGCTTCCGTGTTCCCCATCCAATCGTAAAGCTTCGCCCCGGCCAGAACGGCAAGCGACATTGCGCCGGCCAGACCTGCGCCGCCTCCGAATCCCATCACCAGCCCGGGAATGTTGTTCATGATGCCCCGGATGCCGTACTGCAAGTCATCGAAGAAATAGGCAGCCTGCAAGGCCCCCTGCCCCATGTTCTTCACGCTCCTGGTTGCCTGCTTGCTGTTTTTATCCAACTGCTCCGTAGACTTGTTCAGCGCGTCGATCTGCTGTTTGGCTTCTTCCACGCCTTTTCCGTCCAGCGTGGACTTGAGTTTGATTTCAATTTCTTTCTTGGTGGCCATGGTGGTAAAGGTGGAGGGTTATCGTTGAGCGCGGGCTTCCTCGATGACGAAAGCGGGCAGTTTCCCGGCGGTGAGGGCGTTGCGGGATTCTTCCACGCGTTTCTGCAAGGATTCCAGGAGCATCATATCCCGGATGATGACGCCGAAGGCATGGGAGGGATCAACGCCGGCGGCTTGAGAGGCAGCAAAGACGCTTTCCTTCAATTCCTGCGCCGCCTGGTTCAGGTTCGGGTTCTTGCCGCACTCTTCGGCGAATTCAATGAAAAGCCGTTCTATTCCGTTTTGTTGTTGTTCGTTCATGATGGATTATTCTGTTAAGATGGGTATTCGGTGGAAGTGTAGCGGATGACGAGGGATAATCCGAACGTGCGCCCGGGAGCGTCCGCCGGCATGGGGTAGATGGCATTTCCGAGGCCGTCAAACGCCTGCGGATTGGCCAGCATGGCATGCTGCTCATAAATGCCGTTCTGGTTTTCCACGACCAGCTGCCAGCCCGAACGGATTTCCACGCCGGGAGAAAACGTCCATTTCGCGTTTCCGCCCTCTCCGGTGAAAACCGCCTCGCTGCTGGTCGCCAGAAGAGAGGCAGACCCGTTTTCCACCCGGTAAAGCGTTAACGTGCCGGAATTGGCGCTGGTGGGTTTCGTCGTGATGATTTCCTGCAGCGTCAGTCCCTTTCCTTCGGGGTTGCCTTCCGGGAAGTCCGGATAAACGTCCGAGGGAATAAACCTCCATGAGGAATAACTCATCGGATTATCCGAGTATTCCCCTCCGGGCGGGGGAAGCTGATGATTTCGGGTGACCAGTCCTGCCCTCAATACGCGGATTGTCTGTTTTAACCCGGAATCCGCCTGTGTCGCGGAAACGACGACGGAGCCGGCCGCTCCTTCATTGGGGGCCGCGGTTAACGTGAAGGACCCGTTATTTCCGTTCGTGATATCGGAGATGACAACGGAAGAGCTGGGAGAATTGGGCGTCCAGTCAACGCTGACTTCCCCCGGGTCATAATAGGAAGTCACCTGGACCTGGTAGCTTCCGCCAGTAACGGGAACCTGTACCTGGGTTGGAGCAAGGTTGAAGGAGTAAGAGGGTTGAAGCTGACGAAATTCAACCTCAACAGTCTGTCCTGTTCCGTCCTGAATGACCTGGAGCGACATGGTCCTGTCCTGGTCTCCTTCATTGGCCGCGACGATAACCTTAAATGTCCCGTTGTTGCCGTTGACGATATCGGAAACGGTTAATCCTTCGGAAACGTCGGCAATCTGCCACCCCTGCCCTACCGGTCCAGGGCTGAACGACGATTCCACATTAATGGTGTATTCGCCTCCCTTGACGGGAACGTCGAAAGAAGAGGGCGTCACGCTGAATATCCAGTTGGAATTGTCCGGGGTCCGGTCGGTGACCGTCATGGTCAGCGTGACCAGCAGGCACAGATAGCCGTCTTCGGGAGACGGCGGAGGAACAAAGTTCTCCGTCTCAAACTGGTAGCCGGTGATGACGGCGGCAAAACGCCATTGCGGCTGGTCGGAGAACTGCAGGTACAGATAGCCGTTCTGGTTGCTGGCCAGCCACAACGCCAGGTTCTCCTGCCAGGAAGCCATGTCGTGATAATCCGTAAACCAGCGGTAAAACGCGATGGTGCGCTGCTCCACGGCGCTTCCCAGCCCCTGCGCGAACGCTCGCGGTCCGTCTACCAGCGACGTTTCAAATGCCTCCATGGATCCGCCGAAGCGGGGAGGCTCCGGCGTATCGTCCCAGAGGTTGAGCAGCTGGATCTGGTTGCCGGCGGCGGAAACGTAGCGCGCCGCGTAGGGGGCCTGGTAAGTCATGGGCGGTTACTGGTTGATATAGTCCTTCACCCCTTCCGCAATGGCTTCGGCAACGCGTCCTGGATGGTCCTTCAAAATAGAGGCGTTTTCAGGATTGGTGATGAATCCACATTCGCACAGCACCCACGGACAGCGGGTCTTTTTCAGGACGGCCAGTCCCGGACGCGACTGCACGGTGTTGGCCCGTCCGGGCAGCAGCCGGGCAAGAGGTTCCGCGATGCATATGGCCAACCGGCTTCCTTTGACGCTTCCCGGGTAGAAACATACATGAGCGCCATGAGCCTGGGGATTGTCGGACGAATCGCAATGCAATGAAATTCCGAAGTCATAGCCGCCTTCGTTGGCGGCCTTGACGGTGGCGTTCAAGTCCTGGGAATTGGTCATCTTCGGGAAGTCGATCACATCCACCCGGGCTCCCAGCCGTTCCAGCATGGGGGCGAGGCGTTCGGCGATCGTCGCCGCGACGGCGTGTTCTTCAAGCCCGTTCCCGCGGGCCCCGGTGTTGTTGGCATGGCCTATATCAATAGCTATTTTCCTGATTATTCTCCTTTAATGGTTGATTGTTAATATAGTGGAACTTGTAAGAAAAACTTTACAGTTGGTCAGCTTTCCGCACATCGGAGGATCACAAGGCACGCAATGGGGAAACAGAACGCGGCAATGCCCGCCGCCGTGTCTCCGCAAGCGGCAAAAACGCCGGCCATCACGCACCCCATCAGCGGCAAAAGAACGGAAGGATTCAGCAGCTTATTCACTTTTCCAGTTTCTTTTCTATGTTTTCGATTCGGACGGCAAGCAGTTGGATCGCCTTGGCGGTCTCCACCTGGACTTGTGTCTGCATGGTCATCAAATCACAAAGGCGGTCATTGTGGTGACCCATGACGTCCCCGATGTACCAGCAGGCAGCGCCGCAAATGGACAGAGACAAAATGACACAAGCAATCATTGGAGATGCCTTGGCTAATTCCAAAAAACGTGCCGGTACTTCGGAGAGTTTGCACATGGTCTTATTTCTTGCTCGGAATTACTTGTACGACGGGCGGCACATCCGTTTCCGGCTGGGCCTGGGAATAGGACAGGTGGCCCGGTTCCAGCACCAAGCAAGAACCGTCCTTACAAATCACCGTCTTGCCCTGGGTAACGTCCACGGAGTGGCCGCAGCCGGACAGGGACATTCCCAAACCGCCAATGACGGCGCCGGCGATGGCCGCCCCGGCCCAGTGCAGGGCCTTTTTCCACCAGGAGGACGCACCAGCAGCTTGTCCGGTCAGATAGTCCTTTACATCCTCAAGCGCATGCTTGCCCATAATCGGCAGGGCATGTTGCGTCAACGTATTCCAACCGGCTTTCTCGTCGTTTGGTAGTTCCTCATATTTGACCTGTACTTGCCCATTATACCAAGATTTACCGGCTGCATAAGCATTGTACATTTCCTCGGCTATTGCCTCGATGTGATTGCATTGATTTTTGTTAGTCATTGTTTTGTGTTTTGGTAAAATGTTTGAAGAACGCCACGGCGGCAGGGTCTGTGATGACAAATTCCGGATAGTCGCGGACTGTGAATATCCGCCGTCCTCCCTGAGCATTGATGGCCTCGACATCCAGCGCAATCTCATCCTGATGCCCGACGGGGGTGTAAGGATCATCCTCGCCGTAGATGGTAGCTGTCATCAAATGCGCCCATACCTGGGACGCCTGCCAGTCCTCTCCCATGCCCACTAGCGCGGCCACCACGGCGGACATAGCCGGAGCCTGGTCGGCGGGGATATCGTCTTGGGTGTAGTTGTCCCTATGAGTGTATCCGTCCTTATCTGGAAAAACAGCGGTCATCGTGAACTTGTCCCACGCGCCGGGAGAAGGAAACTGTATCTGTATTTGGGTATTATCCATAATTGTTAATCGGTTAATTTCTCTGGATCAGTTCGCACCATTCACCAACGATAGTTCCTCCATAATAATTGGGTGCATGCACCCCGACAGAACAATGTCCCGCCGTCTTTGCCAGTGACAGCCTGCTGGACATCGCTCTGTTATAAGAATCCAACGTAAATGTCTCCGGTAGAATCTTGTAGGAAACAAGACGCCCGGCGCTTTTATCAAACCCAACCAGCCAGACACCAGAATGCTTACTGGTCATGGACAAAGCCACTCCCCGCAAGGCAAGGCTGTCAGGAACAGACATTTGGTTAACCGTATTGATAACAGTACCGGACACTTGATCCCACCGGGACATGCGGACAGACACGGCACATTGGCCATTGGCCGGACGGCCAATCTGTATATCGACCCAGTATCGCATGTAACCTGCGGGCGTGGCAAAGGGATCATCATCAAGGCTCGCGTAATCCGCATTGAAGGCAGTATTGCCTATGGCGATCGAATCAAAACACCGGCCATACCCCAAGCCGCAGGACATCGGAAAATAACAACTGGTCAAGCCGTCGTAAGCTGTATTGTTATTGTCGAGATTGATCATATTAAAATCAGCCGTGGCCACAGTCCATGCCGGCATGTTGTCTCGCCCGGCGGCCCACCAAAACCGATCCACAAGTATTCCCCAGGAAAAAGGATTGGAAGAACTGAAATAGGTTCTCAAGGGAGAAAACTCCATTTCATTGAGTAGTTGTACCTCCTTGTATCTGGCCGCCTCCGTGTCAGTGGATGGCACTACTGGAATATTGACACCCCCGTTGGCGTTAATCGTGCCTCCAAAAGTAGCCGCCGTGCTGATGGATAAAGTAGAAGCAGCAACCCTGTTACAATTTACGGCATTGCCGGATATTTCTCCTGCAGAAGCAAGGGAGGGGACGCGTATGGTAGCGTTGTTTTCATTTGCGAAAATTGTTGCTCCCCCATTACTTAATGTAATTCTCTCCCCGCCGGGAAGAGAAAGCCCTTTTCCGCATGTAACTAGCTCGGTAAACACAGCTCCTTTGGCCGCCAGATTGCCCTGGAGGGTCATATTGCCCTCGGCATCTATTTCAGGCATAGCAGCAAGAACGTCTTCGGCCCGTTTGGCAGCATCTTCTGCGGATTCTGCGGATTGGCCGGCGTTTTCCGCCGCCTTCTGGCTGTCTTCCTTGGACTGTTGAGCTTCGTTGCTGGCCTCTTTGGCCTGCTCCGCGTAATAGGCGGCAGAGGAGTCTCCTCCCAACAGTACGTTGACGCATCCGTTTCCATCGGGCAGATTGACAATGACGGCGCCGGCAATCGCTTGTTTTTCGCCAGGCAAGTCAGGAGTCACGCGTCCGGCTGAAACGAAACATCCGCGCAGAAGGGGAGATTCATCTCCATTTCTGTCCATAAAAACATCGTAGGCCCAGGCGCCGGGAGGGACAGATTCCCAGGAGATCACGCCATTGCCGTCATCATCCGTGGAATATCCAAATTCCGTGATGCCGCTTTTGAGACGGATAGCCCCCCGAAGCGTCACCCCTGTCATATCAACTGGGTCGCCATGGAAGTCCAGAATACGGATCACGAGGGACTGGTTGAGCCCTGTGACGGTCCGGATATCGTATTTGCCTGCCTGCTGCCTGAGAAAAAAAAGAGGATGCGGGGGCGCAGCGCGCCCCCTGGTGAAACGCGTCAGGAACCCGGCGCCGGCGTCTCGTCCTGCACATTGGAGGGCGTGAACTGGTACTTGCCGCGATAATCCATCTCGAACTCGAACTGGGGTGAAGCAATCGCCGTGGTGTGTTCGGGATCCTGCAGGAGGCGCAAGGCGCCATGCGCCGTTCCGACCAGATAGATAGTACCCACGTCGTTCTGATACCAGAAGTGAAGATACCCCTCAATCTTGTTGTCGCCGCCATGTCCGACGGTAGTCGATTCCTCTCCATTGGAGGGAGGCGCTCCCAGAGCGAAAGACAGCTGGAACCATTCGGGGGACATGTCCGGCGTGGTGAAGGTCATCCGCTTGCCGGTCGTCGTGTTCTTGCGCTGCTGGCGGTAGCCCAGCGCGCCGCCGTAAAAGCGCGTCACTTCTCCTTCGACCTGGGTTGCGACGGATTGGAAAGCCCCCAAAAGCCCGAAACTCACCCAGGGCTGTTCAGGCCCGGCTGTCGGATCGGCGGGCGGAGCCGTGGGAGGCGTCGGAAACTGGTCCGGCCCGGTGACGTAGGAAACTCCCCCGTCTTCGGTCACCTTGATGCCGTCGGGGAGGAAAATCGCCAGAACGCCGGTAATCTGCGGCGTAACATTGCGGTTTGTGAATGTGGGATCGTATGTAGTAGCCCTGGTGCTGGAAATGGTTAGTAGATGATGGATGCCTTGCCGTCGGCTTCCAGTTTATCGGCGAGTTCTTTTGTAGCACGGATGCGCGCTCCTTTCAAGAAGGTTGAGCGCCCTATCCTCACTTCTTTGGCGAGAATGAGAATGTTCGTGTCGATGACGGGGGCCTGATCCGTCTTCTTCTCCGGTTCAGTGTTGGCTGCAGTTGCTTTGCTCATTTGATGTCAACGAGGTTGAGGGTGGACAGAGCTTCCGCGACGGGCGCGGGAAGTTCCGGGGTGTCGGTTTTCATGGAGAGGCTGAGAACCAGCCCTCCGTCCAGTTCGGCGCGGGTGCGAATGACCCGCACGGCCTTCTTGTCAGTGGTTTTCTTATTTTCGTTGGTCGTTGCCGGCGTTTTGTCGGCGGTTTCGCGGGGTTCGTCCGGTTTGGGGACGTTCTTCCGCACAGCCTTCTTGTCAGTTTTGGATGTGTTCATGGAATTGCGGATGGTTTCGTATGTTGATGTTGACCGGGACGCGGTAGTCCACGGTCAAAACGTTCATTTGCCGTTCCTCGCCGTCAATGCGGGCGGAGGAAGCGAAGCGGCCCTTGACCTTTCCTTTCATGGAGGCGGAAGCGGCAAAGGGAAAAGGGTTCCAGTCCCAAAGGGTTTCCTCAATCAGGTCGCCGATAGCGCGCAGATAGTAATCCGGCGTCAGGCATTCTTTGGGGAACAGGGACGCGTTGTGATAAATGGCGGCGATGACGAAATACTGCCGCCACATGGTCGGGACGGCGGTCTGTCCGTGCCCGTCCTGGTATTCGGCGGCTTCTCCGGGGCACACCAGAACGACGCCGTTGTTGCCCATCGCCGACATGATGATGTCGTTGGCGGCGTACTGGGGGTCGAAGGGCCGTTCGAAGATGTGGCAGTTCAGCGCTCCCAGGCTCTTGAGGCGCTCAATGACGCGCCGGCACATGGTTTGGTCGATGGAGGGGATCATGATGCGTTTCCGATGTTGGCGAGGTAGGTTTCCGCGGCGCGCTGCGCCATCCGGTCCATCGTCGGGAGAATTCCAGGCGTGGGCGGGATCGTGACTTCGCGGCACAGCACGTAGAGCACGTCGCCCGTTCTGGATCCCTGGCGGAACAGTTTGCGGGCCGCTTTCTTTCCGGTGGCTGATTGCGCCGTCTTGAGGATGAGGACGCCGGTCACATTGCCGTTGCGCCCGCCGTTTTTGGAGGGGATGAATTGCAAGTCCTCTTTGCGGAAGCCGGCGCTGTAAATGCTTCGGGCCCCGCCATGGCCGCGGGGGGCGTTGATGGTGGGGATAGCCAGGTTCCGGATCGGGTTCCCGGTGATTTCCGAGGTGCGCCCCGTGGGGCGAAGCGGCCCGCCCAGATAACCCTGCGTGCCGATCCAGTGAAGACCGATGCCGCGCCAGGCGATGGAGACGCTGACGCCCTCGGCGGTTTCTTCCATGGTCGTGGCGTCCGCCGCGCCGTCGTAGTAGTCCTTGCCCTGCTGGCGCAGGGTTTCCTGAATGAGCAGGCTCAGGGCGACGCCGGACTTGCGGAGGGCGGTTTTGTGCCGGGCCGAGGACGGCTCCATGTCGGCAAACGCCCGGTCAATCTCGGTCTGGTCAATATGGACGGTTACAGCCATTTGGAGGGTAAAACGTAAGGGGTGGGCAGTTCCACGCGGAGGGCTCCGGCGACGTCTTCCACTTTCTTGACGTGCCCGGAGGTAAGGCGCCAGGTGAATTCTCCCTCTTCCTTCCGGGAAACGGGGATATACTGGCGGGAGGACGCGGCGGCCACGTCCGCGGGCCGGGCGTACCAGACGCCTTCCGTTTCGGCAAACAGGCGATCCAGCAGGCGGTCCAGGTAGAGGGCTGCCAGCGTTCCGGCCACGGATCCCCCGGCCGCCGCCAGGCGGAAGGCCTGGACCTGCCGCAAGGGGATCTCTTCCGGGAAATCCCCGGACAGGAGTTCCGCCAGTTCCGCGTCCGTGTAAGGCCGCGTGCCGTTTGGGTCGGTATAGACAAAGGTGGTATTTCCGTCGTTTTCGTTGTTGACGCACAGGGCGTCTTTCAGGATGCCGCGGATCTTCTTCTTGTTGGCTTCCGTCACACCCTGGGCATTGCTTTCCAGTGTGGCGTTGAAGCTGGCAGGAGCGGGACGGACGCGGGAAACGTCCAGCCCGGCAGCGCGGGCTTCTTCGGCTCCGATGGGAGCAATGTTCATTCCGGACAGGTAGTCAAAAGGAGGGTAAGGCGTTCCGAACCGCGACAGACGGATCCAGATATCGGAGGACGCCAGGGCATAGCCGACGGTCTCGCCCCGGATGAACCCGGAGGATACCGCCTCTGTGGCTTCTTCTTCCAGCCCCGCTCTGGCCCGATTCCAGCGTTCGGCCCAATAGCGCGGGTCTTCCCGGCCCTGGGAGCGGTAAAATTTGAAGGCGGCCGTGTCTTCATCCTGCGTCCAGTTGTACCAGTTCCGGTATCCGTGGGCCATGGCCGCGTTGGTTTCCATCACGACCTGGATGCGGACCCAGGAGGACAAATCCCGAATGCCTCCCTGACCTGTCGCCGGGGGACGGTAGCCCTGCTGGCGCAGGGTTTCGCGGATGGCCTGCTGCGCTTCCTCGTAGCTCAAGGCGCCGGACGCGACTTTCGCGGCCTTGTCCTCAAAATCGGACAGGATGACGCCGGGTTCCACGCCGGACACGAAAAAGGCGCGCTCGGCGTAGTCGTTGGAGATCATCTCTCTCTGGGCGGCGGTCATCATCGGTAGGTGCTTCGCATCGGGTTGAACCAGGGCCGGCGCGTGTAGCGCGGCATCATGTAGGCGGGGTCCGCAGGAGCGGATCCCTCCACGCTTTCGGGCAGCATGTCGCCCCGGGCATAGAGAGCCAGCATCGCGTCGGCCGATTCGGCGGCTTTCTGGCGCGTATCGGTCAGGTTGAGCTGGTAGCGCAGGTAGAGCTGCCGGATGATCAGCGGCCATGCCAGGGACCGCATGCTTTGCGGAATGTCGTACATGCCGCTGTTCTGGAGCGATTGCCGCAGGGCGAGGTTGTTGGCCAGCGCCCCGCGGATGGTCATGCAGACATCGTTGACCGCCTCCATCATGACATCCCGGTAGTCCAGGCTGCGCTGTTCCCCGGCTGTTACCAGGGCATCGCGTTCGGCGGTGTTGAGACCGAGCAGCCGATCGGCTTCGTCGGTGGAAATCGTGGACCAGGCAGGAAAGGCGGACATGATGGAGGCGGGCGTTAGGGTTAATCGCCGGTGGCCGTCGCGTCGATGCGGACGATGGCGCTGGGGTTCGTCAACTTGGTCAGCGAGTAGACGCGGTTTGTGACGAGCGTCAAGGCCGGCGTCGGCTTGTATTCGGTAATGACTTCTCGGCGAAGCTTGCCGGAAAGACCGAAGGTCTTGACGGCGGAGGCGTCGAACTGCGTCGGGGAGTCTTCCTTGTACAGGACATAGACTTCGTTTTCCATGATGGTTTTCGCGTCGCCGGAAGCGTCGCGGTACGGCATGGACGCGATGTAAATATCCCGGATAGGACGGATCAGAGCCATGCGAAGAAGGTCTTCGTTGAACAGGCCGACGCTGTTGAAGGAAACCACCTGACGCGCGAGCGTGTTGGAGCGAAGCAGCTGCCATGCGTTGATGCCGAAGACAATCGTGTTCGGCATGTGTCCGGTTGCGGCATTGATGGACAGGATTGCCTTGTCCAGGTCCGCCAACGGGTTTTTCTGCTGGTTGGCCCAGTCACCCATGCCGGAAGCGGCCGGAAGCTGGCTCATCAGAAGCTTGGCGCGTTCGTATTCGTACGAAGTGACGAACTGCGATTCGATGAGTTTGTATTCCGCCAGGGTGATGGCCTGCGCCTTTTCCCGGTTGACGCCCAGCAAGGCGTCAGGGATGGGCAGCGTCAAGCCGTAGCCCTGAAGGGTGTCGGTTTCGTTTCTTCCGCGCAGGACGGTCTGGCGGGGAGGTTCGCCCGGCCCCACCTGGATGGGCTGGACGGTGAAGGCCGATTCCGTGTCCCAGACCTTGTACTGGAAATTCAGGTCATAGACCGGGACGATCGGAGCGATGCGGCTGATGATGGAGTTCTCTTCGGTGTTCCCGGACCCCGCGGAATAGGAGGTCAGGACATCGGTGAACTGAACGGCGGAGCAAAATGGAGTAGCCCTTGTTCTTGGTCTTTCTGTTGGTTGGGGTTAATAGTTAGGCTGCGGCGACCTGGTAGGACGGAACGAAGCCGATTTCCACAAGGCCCTGTTCCCACTGGGCATGAATAACGCGGGCATAGACGGTGTCGCCGCTGGCGGCGGCCTTCCATGTCCCGTTGGCCGTGATGGTGACGGGCGTTCCGGCGTTGATGGTTCCGGGCGTGTCGGATAGAGCCGCCTTGATCAGGCCGGCATACATTCCGACGAGCGCGGCGACGCAGGTTCCCTTGTTGGGCTGTCCCTGCAGGACGACGCCGAGCAGCTGCGTCTGCGTGGGGATGGCGGACAACGGAGTTCCGACAAATTCGGGGATGTCAGGATTGGCGGTCAGCGCCACGACGGTTCCTTCCTGTCCGCACAGGTCAACGCCTTCAGGGGCGTTGAAATAGACGATGGCGCTTTTCTGGGTTACGTTGAGTGATGGCATTGGTTGATATGGGTTAAGTTATCGGTTGGCGGAGACGATGAAGCCTTCTTCGGTCGCTTTCTGGTAGGCGTCATAGCGCTTCATGCCGTCCTTGATCAGTTCGTTGACGCGGTTGTTGAATCCGTCAATGGATTCCTTCTTGCGGAATGGGTCAGGGGGATTCAGCGTCGCGCGGCGGTTCAGAGGCGTCCTTTTCGGCAGTTCCTTCTTTTCCTCCTGATCCGGTTTTTTGGGCGGAGTCTGGCGGTTGAGCGCACGGATAAAAGCGTTCAGCGCGGCGGGGCTTTCCCGGAGAGAGTTTTTCAGCTCTTCCCGGCGTTCTTCCGTGAATTCCTCGCGTTCTTCCTCGTCCAGCGCGTTTTCGTACGTGCTGACGGCGTCGTCCACTTCGGCGTTCACGTGGTCTTTCTCACGCTTTTCCAGCGAGAGCAGTTCATCAAGGCGTCCGAGGATCGCCCTGCTCATGTCGTCGGTGCCGTCAAATTCGACATCCAGCTTGTCAAGCAGGGAGTCGAACAGGGCCCGCTGGGCCTTGTCCATCTCCTTGGACGGATATTCTCTATCGTCGTTTTCCATATTGGTTTTCTGGGTTGTTTCCCCCTCTTCGGGGCTTTTGGGGTCGCCCCCGGCCTCGTCGGAGGCGGGGGAAGTCTGTCGGTTGACCAGAGGCCGCTTTCCCTTGATGCGCGGCCGGTTGGTCAGAGCGAAGCCGGTCAGACGCGACGGGCGGTAGACGCCGTCCGTCAAAGTCATGCCTTCGCCATATTCGGTGGATGATTGCGTGTATTCCTTGTCCTGCAGCATCTTCAGGCCGCGCGGCGTCCATTCGATGAACCCGTAGAGTTCCAGCGTGCCGGAAGGGTCGCGGTAGGTGTCCAGCCTCTTGAGCCATCCGAGGGCCCGAGTATCGCGGGAAAGGTCGTGGCTCAGGTGGTCGCCGTCGATGAGCATGCCCGGGCCGTCAAAGGTGCGGGCGTTGAAGTCGTCCACCATGTCCCGGATCGCCTGCTCGTCGATGCGCAACACGGCGGGACCCTCGCCGTAGTCAACGTCATGGTCTCCGCTTTTCTCAACGTGGAACCAGCCGTTGGCGGGTCGGGACAGGTCATTGATTTGTTTCGTGCTGATCATCGGTAAATCCTTTCATGAGTCCGGCGTAAATCATTTGCTGAAGCTGTTCATAAGCATCGGGCGGAATGAGTGCTTTTTCCGGTTCCCTGTTGGCCGCCGCCGTCACCGGAACGGGGTCCTGCGTGTCCTCGATCGACATGCCGATCTTTTCTTCAATCTCGGTCTTCTCGGGGCGGACGCCTCCGTCGGCAAGCGCGGCGATTTCCTCGGCTTTCTGCAGCGGGGTCTGGACGGCGTCAAAAGTGATGTGGAGGCGGGCCAGCGGTTCGCCGTCTCCCAGGACAAGCGGGCTGATGGCGGCGTTAAAAGCTTCGGCGACCTTGGAACAGACCGCGGAGACGACCGAATTCCAGCTATCCGTGTGCGCTCCCCCGGCCAGCGTGCCGGATCCTGATTCATTCAGGACGGTCAGAGTGCCGGCCATTACAAACCGCACCTGGTCCTTGTCGGACATGTTGATTCGGGATAGGAAATAGTTTTCGTTGATGTTGGAGGCTTTCAACGGTTCGGCGGTGCAGCCGGGAGGAAGCACAATGGAGGCTCCCGATTTGAGTTCCTCACAGGCCCGTTCCAGCGCGTCCATGACGGCGGCGCTCGCGTCCTTGGGCGCCGTGATGATGACCGGGGCGCTCCCGTAGCGGTCCATATGGTTGTCCCACGTAACTTTGGCGTGATTCCGCTCAAAAGAGGCGCGGGTTGCCGGAAAAAGAATGGGGTTCCGGTGCTCCATGACCACGAGCGTTTCTTCCTCTACGCTCTCGCCCGTGTCGACCCCGATGTAGCACTGGGGATTAAACTGCCATTCGTTCAGCTCTCCGGGCCGCACCCAGTATCGCTGCGGGATGAATTCAAAGCGGCGGCCCCAGGAATCTTCGATGTATTGGAGGTGGGCGTACCCGTAAAACATAGCGGAGGCCAACTGCCCAAAGGCCTGTTGAAGTCCGGTGACGGAGTGATAGAATTCTTCCAGCGCGTTCTGCTGACGCTGGGCTTCCGGGCTGTCGTCCGCGGCGTCAATCTTCCATCCCTGCATGGAGACGCTTTCAATGAGCCGGGAATAGAGCATGCCCATCAAGCCGTCCGAGTAGATGACCTCGTCCCAAATGAGCATTTGGCGGGCAAAGGCTCCACGCCGCGCTTCGTTCCGGGCGTCAATCAGGGTTTGCAGGTCGGTGCCCTGTAACGGGTCCCAATATTCGTACCATTGAGGCTGGTTAGGCTTCCGGCTCTGTTCCGTCAACGCTCGCCGGGCCAGGTCCGTTTCAAGCTCCTTGATTCTGGTCTCCTGTTGGGCTACCAGCTTCGGGGCGTTGAGGATATTTTTGACGGCGTTAAACCTGAGGCTAAAGAAAAGGTGGTTGCAGGGGAAGGAGTTGGACCTTCGATTCGGGGACAGGAACCCCGCGTGATACCGTTTCACCACCCTGCGATTGCTTACATATCGTCATATATTGATATCTTGATATGTTGTCAACCCTAATATCTCCCGTAAGCGCGTTTTGATGACACGGGACGGGCGTACCAGGCTCCCAGCGTCCGCGCCAGTCCGCTGTTCCGGCGCGCGTGCCAGGCCATCACAAGGGCGTCGGCCCGGTCTGGGGAACGAACGCCCCGCTTTGCCATATCTTCTTTGCTTTCAATGCGGACGCGGCCTATTGCGTCGGTTTGGAGTCGTGGAGCAACCAGCTGCTCAATCGTATCCTCGTCAATGTCGAGGATGAGTTCTTTTTCTTCGATGGCGCGGGCGAGAGCCCGCCATGCCTGGGCTCGCAGATTGACAAAGGCTTGTGTGTCATCCGCCGGAAACCCGCCGCGGTAGGAGTGCACCGGAAAGCCCTCGGCGCGGAAGTCATCAATGATGGGGAGCCCTAGGCCGTCGCCGTCGGCAAAGATGCGGTCGGCAGAGATGCCGAGTTCGGCGGCCTTCCGGCGGAAACGTCCGCGCGCTCCTACGGTGTCCGGGTCGGACCAGTGGTCGGCGATGAAAAAACGGTTGCCCTGCCCGGCCGCAAAGACGTTTTCATCGCCTCCCGCGGCAAAGTCGAAGCCGCCGCAGGTCTCTCCGGTGTCCAGGAAGGGAGGCGGGTTGTTGACCAGCTCCATGAGAGCGCGGCGGGAAATGACGGATTGTCCGTCAAGGTCGGTGAATTCACCAAGGATGGCCGAGCGGTAGAAGGAGGACTGCTCACCATATTCTTTTTTCAGGCGTTCGGCCTTGCCCGGGTCGTTGATTTCAATGTGCGGGCAATCCTCGTATTTGACGCGGATTTTGTAGTAGAGCGATGATTTTTTGTGAAAGCAGTCGTAGAAGGTGCCGGAATCGGCGCCCGGCGACGAGGTGATGAACGCGTGAAAGAGCGTGCAGCGGGAAACGGCGGTGAAGATGGAGTCCGGAATGGTTTTGGCCTCGTCCAGGACGTAAAAGACAGGATCCACGTCGGGCGAGATTTTTGGATGCCATCCTTCCGCACGTCCCGCGTTGTCGGTGGAGAAACCCACGGCAAAGCCTCCCTCCGGCGTGCGGATCTCCGTCTTGTTGAAGGTCCAGCCGGAAAAGAAAGGATTGTCCATGTAGCGGCGGAGCGCGGGAAAGAGCTGCTTTTCCACCTGCATCCACGATGAGGACGTAACGGGGACCTGTCCCCGCGGAAAACAGGTGAGAAAGTACAGGATGGCGGGAGCGATGCAGTTGCTTGTCTTGCCGGATCCGTTAGGAGCGACCAGAGCCACGCTTTTCCCTCCCAGGGTCAGCTTACCCAGGGACAACGCCTTGATGGACTCCACCTGCCATGGATAGGGGTCAAGGCGGAGGATATGGCGCAAGAAGAAGCTGACGGGGATTCGTGTCCTGACGGGTTAGGGATGGAGTTTGCCGGCGATGGTTTCCAGCGCGGTTTTCTCGTCTTCCTGCAGCTGGGCGAGCTGCTCAGGGTCCAGCGTGATTTTCCGTTCCAGCGGCGCTCCGGGAACGCCGGCGACGTCCTGACGGACCCGGTCTCCGAATTTATCAGGAGCGAAGCGGGCGGCGACTTTCAGCCGGGTTTCAATGGCGAGCTTCTTCGCGGCGACGGAGGCGGAGCCGCATTCCGGGTCAAGGGCGACTTTCGCGGCTTCGTCGGCCAGCTCCTGGCAGGCGTCAATCATAGCTTCCGACTGCGCTTCCCGTGCGTGTTGAATGAGTTTGGAAAACTCCGGCTTTGTTTCACGCCAGTTCCAGACCGTCCAGACCTCCGGCATGTGGTCATCGGAGCAGATGGATTTCATGGTTTCGCCGTTGGCAAGACGGGAGGCTATTTCGGCGGCGAGTTCCTCGGTGTAGAGGCTCGGCCGCCCCGGTTTTCTTTTGGTAATAGGTTTATTTTTCCTGCGGCTCTATTATAGGAGGCAACGGATATCCAATTCAAGCGCGTTGTTTGTTCTTGATTCGGCACGGGGGCCGGATGGCGGATCCTGGAGGCTCCATCCGTCCCGGAATAAAAAAAGGGGCGGCTTCGAAAAAACCGCCCCTTTTTAAGGGAAGTGGGCGTTGCCGCCCGGATGATCTTGCGATCGTTTTAATCCACAGCCCCGAAGGGCTGAACGTTCAGAAAGAACGCCTCCTCCTATCATTTTTTGATGGAGGACGACAACGAAAAAAATCTTCTTTTTTCATTTTTTCTCTTGCTATACTAAACATTGTTTAGTATATTGACCTTGTTGACGGGAGGTAAGGGACCGAACGAAGACACAATCCAAAACCAAATCAGAAAGAACAAGACAATGAACGACAACAAAATCATCACCACGGAAGACGGCGAAGAAATCAATCTGAGCGCGCTTGAACGCGAATTCGGTAGCTATGATTTTGAAGGACACACCTACTATGCTGCTCGCCAAATGGAATTAACCAATCGTCTTTTTGCCGGATGCTACAACGACGCGGAAGACGGGGACGAATACACCGAGGAATACTCCGCGCCCGGATACGACGAAAACGGAAACCCCGTGGAAATCTTCATGACTTTCACGCAGGTGAAAGGTGAAGAGATAGACCCGGAAAACCTTAACTGGTTCCAGGACTCCGACCGCGTTGAAGCCCTCTAACCATGATTCCAGGGCGGTGCATGCCGCCCTGGCACAGCTATGACTATTCAAGAATTTGTTGATTGGGTGCAGTCCAGATACCATTTGCGATCCAAAACTTCTGCGGTCAAAAAGGCTGCGCAAATGTTGCGTGTGACGGAAATGGCGGTGTGGCAATGGTTGGGCGGGTCCAGAAAAACGAGTCCTTCCATGGAGCTGTTGATGGAGCTAATCACCCGTCACGGATTGCCGGACGAATAGACCTATACGAGATTCCAGGGTATACGAGATTCCAGGGCTATTCCCGGGGATGGTAGTTGATTTCGCGGTAGGATGTCCAATTGCAGGTAATGATGGTGCCGCAAAGGTGGATGCGGGAAACAATGGCCGGCCCGAGTCGATCTTCAAGGGCGGCGGGGCTGTAGTTGGCGATGATGATGGTCGGTTTGCCGTTCTGGTGCCGGTAGTCAATGAGCCGTTCCAGCGCAGCGCCTGCAAAGTCCGTGTCCTTGACCTCGTGATACTCGTCCAGCACCAGAAGATACGGCGCCTTGTATCGCTTCATGACATCGGATTCTAAGCCGTTGCCGTCAAACGTCTCTCTCAAGGCCATCGTGTAATCATAGGCCTTGGTATAGAGTACGCGCTTCTTTCGCCTGTACATGATGCGTCCAAGAAACGTGCTCAATACCGTTTTCCCGGTGCCGTATCGACCGTTCAGCACAATGATGCTCCCAGGGGTTAAAACGAGGCGGTAGGAGTCACGGAGGGCTTTCTTCCATGGATCCCCAGTTACTTCGTCGAGACAATCAATAGCGCGTCGGGGAAAGCCGCGATCAATCAGGCCCAGGCGTTCGTATGCCGCCCGGCGTTCTTCTTCCCGCTGCTTTTCAGCAGCCAGCGCTTCCGCTTCCAGCTCTTCAATGCTTCTTCCGTCGTCCTCGGCAAGCAGGGTGATGGATTCCAAGAGGCTTTCAAGATTAACTCCTTTCAGTCCTCCCTGGGGTTTAATGGGTTCGTCAATCTTTCCAGAGGTCATCTCTTCTTGATGGTTTAGTCGTTGATTTTGGCTTGGTTCCCACGGTATTGGCGGGTTTCAGACCGGGCGCGTCCGCATTGTTCCGGGCCCAGGTGGCAGCGTATTGGCGAGCCATGGGCCGCCAGTCCGCCAGGGGGACGCCGTGCCGGTTTCGCCATCCAACGGCGGACTGTTCGTTGAAAAACCGTTCCGCGCACCGGGTCAGCTCGTCTCCAAGCGGGTGCAGAACCTGGGCGTCCATAAAACGGTCAACCTCGGAAACGTCCTTCGGAAATTGGCAAACCTCGCGCCCGGTTGTAGTTGTAGTAGTAGTATTATCTTCTCTTCTCTTCTCTGGTAACGGTTTTTGTAACGGTTCGAGCGTTACATTTTCGTTACATGTTTTTGCAACTCGCTCATGATGAGCTTTTCTGCTATTCGCAACACGGCGGTTCGTATTGGCCCTATTCTTGGCGGATTGGCCGTTGTGGCGGTCAAAATTGGGGATTGAAAGGAGGCCCTCGCGTCCATTCAACCAGCCGACTTTGACAAGCCCAGCAGCAAAGCCGGGGCAGAATACGAGACGGTCGAGAAACGAATTTGTAACGGTAATGGCGTTACCAGAAACGGATTGTTGATCAGCCCAAATCCAGAGGCGAAGCAGCTTGCCGACAACGGCATCCTGATCAATTCCAAGGATGCCGGCCAGCTTCACCACTTCGGGTTTGTCCGGTGTCGTGTGTTCCACCTTGATCCAGTCTCCGGCCATATCAAAAAAGTGTCAGTTGGGGGTTGTAGTTCATAACCATTTAATAATGCAGTCTCTACGGTGGTTTTTAATCCAATGAAACCAAGCGTAGGCAATGGCTCCGCCTTCGGTTTTGGAAAAATCCCCGTTCTTGGCACAGGTCCGGCGTTCGGAAAACACCCACACGTCCGCGGGCGGCGCTACGTCATATAGACGGCGCCGGGCCTTGCCCTCTAAAAACTGGAGGCGCAAAAGCATCCAGACATTGGCTCCATCATTGACGCAGGCAAGCGCACGCTCAACAAATTCGAGGGCCGTGGCATAGGGGGGATTGGTCATAATGTCCACGTCACCCATCGGCGCAGCGGAAAACTCCCATAAGAAATCTAGCACGCTGGAATCAGGGCATCCCCTATCAACGATATCGGTTGCACAGACTTCATGCCCCCGCTCCCGCAGGACATTGACAATGTGGCCGGCCCCGCAGGCCGGTTCCCATACCCGCTGACGGAGAGGCGCGCCAGCGTTGAGCAGCTCTCTCACCATGTCCGGGTGCGTGGCGTAATAATCTTCCCTCGGCCTTTCACCGGTGGCGAGATAGGATGCTCCCAGCGTAGCGCCAAGCGTCCTTTTATTCCCTGTCCAGTCCTTCATAATGTCTCCTTTCCACAATCTGAATTCTCCGGCCAATGTACCACATGACGGGCACGGCCATGCTGTTACCTACGGCCTTATAGCGGTGACTGTCCGGGCAATCCGCAGCGGGTTTGCCCCTCCACGGTATCAGTGTCCAGTCATCCGGGAAGCCCTGCAAACGCTCGCACTCCCGCGGTGTCAGGCGGCGCACGACATAATTGTAGGCCACGCAATGAGGCGAGGACGTGAGCAATGAAAACGATACATCCTCACAAACTCCCATCCCATGCTGGGCCCCTCTTCGGCCTGCCGCGATATCACCTTGGATGCAACACACCCCCGGAGTCTTACCGCCCGCCGTCAGGGTGTACATGGGGTCTCCCACGTCTCCCCAGCCTTTCCCGGTCACGTCGTTATCGCTCTGCCGTATGGCGTTGCGTATGTCCACAGGCAGGCACACGCATTGATTGACGGCTCCGCCGCCATGACCGCTCCGCAATGTCGGAGCCACGTCAATAGAGGCATCCCGTCCCGCGTCGTTTTGGGTAAATACCACAATCGGCGTATTGCCGCCCCCTGTGCCGTACTTGGCCGACACGGTGGAGCAGACATCTCCCATTTCTCGGACGCGGGAATCCTGAGCGTGGTTTTCATAGACAAAAAATCCATCACGAAAACAATACTGATCGCCCGTCCATTTGTCGCCATAGCTGCCGTCAAGGGTGGGCGCCACATCGGGCACCAGATAAGCCCCGCGCTGGCTGAAAATCTCCTGGTCGCTCAAGCCGACTCCTGACTTGTGGGCGTACAAGGTGGGATGGACTCTCTCTCCATCCCAATGCGAGCCTTCAATGCGGCTTCCAGCATTTCCGGCAGCTTCTTGCCACGCCTTTCGGCACGCCTCAAGATTCCCCGGCACGCGCTCGCCGACAGGTAAAAGCGCGTCGGCACTGGCCCAGTTTCCAGCGCCTGCCACAGCCAGGACAAACACACGTTTTCTTCGCTGGGGAACTCGGTGCCATTGGGCGTCAAGCACCCTCCACGCCACGGTTCTTTTGGGTCCGGCCACCACACCGCTATTGGGGTGCTTCCTCCCTCCCCCTGGAGGGATGACGGGGGCGTCAGCTCCGCAAAGAGCGCCCAGGAAGCATCCAAACGCATTATCCGGCGTGGAAAGGACTCCGGGAACGTTTTCCCACAGCACCCACTTGGGCTTGAAATGGTCCGCCATGCGGCAGAAGGTGAGACACAGGTTTCCCCGGTCGTCGGCGAGGCTGCCTCGCTTTCCGGCGACGCTGAACGCCTGGCAGGGGGTTCCTCCGACCAAAAGGTTAATTGCTGGTATATTCCATTGTTCATATCTGGTCATATCGCCGAGGTTGGGAACGCCCGGGAACCGCTCGGCGAGTACGGCGGACGGAAAGGGTTCGATTTCTGAAAAGGCCACGGGTTCCCATCCCAGGGATTCCCAAGCCACGGAGGCGGCCTCAATGCCGGAGCAGACGGAAAGGTATTTCATGATTCCCCCTCCTTTCCATCTGACACGCGGATTTCATACTTATTTCCTTTCTGGTCGTATTCTTCCTTATAAAATTCAATGTATTTCCGGGCGGAATGCTTTGTTCTCAAACCGTGAGCAATTAAAATATCTTTCGGTTCAATCAGGTGTGTTTCTCTGTTTATCGTGGCAATCCAAATAATAACATCGTAAGTCGTTTTCACTGTTCCGCCCCTCCTTTCTTCTGCATGATTTCTGCCAAAGAATCCAAGTGTGCAGCGCAAAACCTAAAGTACCGGGCCAATTTTTGCGCATCTTCTGGATATTCTAAACAGTGCCGGATGGAGAATTCAACGCGCAGCAGCCCGCTTTCGGGCAAGGTGGTTATCAGATTCATCCCTTCTTCGAAATTCAGTTCAGTTCTCATTGCTGACATCCTTTCTATCCGCATCCACTAGAATACGATCATAAAAATTGATAGCCAGATAACCAGTCCTCGCCCGGTCACGGACAACCTTGACACCCAAAAATTCAAGATGACGGTCATCCATGCCTATGGCTTGGCAAATCCCGTCCATGTAGGCTTTGCAGACAGCTCCGCAATTATCGCCATCAGGCCCGCGGCCAGTCTGGAAAAACCAGTAAATGCGATAGGCATTGGGGTGCATGGGCAGTCTTTTGGCCCCAGCCTCAATGGCCTTGAGCTTTGCCAGGCCGCGGGCCTTCTTCTTGGCGTCGATTTTAATCTGGTTGGCAATTTTTGCCCCCCTCGAAGAGAGGGGCATGCTGTTATTAGGATGCAGCGCTTTATCCGGATGACGAAGAACGACGGACAAAAGCAGCTTGTTCTTAAAAACCTTCATCATCGTCTTCTTCTCCTTCCTGTTCTTCTTCGTCGAAATCAAATTCCGGCTGGCTGTCATCCGGCAGCAGGGCAACGCCCTCACCTTTGACCTTGATACTTCCGCTCATGCTGGCATCCGCCCGGCACTTACGGTAATCCACCTTGACGGAAAAGCTCATAGACAGCGGAACGGAGGCTTCAATAGCCTCTTGCCTGATCTTGTCGTACTTCTTGAGGTTGCAGGACTCCACTACAGCCCTGGACACGGCGTCAATCTCTCCCTGGAGCTTTTCCATGTGGGGATCTGACGGTTCATCCTCGCATGCCGTCAGCACGGTGGGCTGGACGAGCAGGGAGGCGTAACGGGCGGCCAGCTTCCCCTTGGCCGTGTAAACGCAACGGTCAGGGTGCTGGCAAACGTTTTTCCAGGCCCCGGAAAAATTGGTGAAGGCCAGAATGTTTTCTCCCACGGACGGGACCAGATAAACTTTTTTGATTTTTTGCATGGTATGAAATGGTTGATGGTTAAAAGGGGGGGTATTCTCAAATCTCCTTCACGGATCCCTTCGTGGTTTTCGATTCGCCATACTCCGCCAGCAACTGCCGCAGCCATTCGCGGCTGGCCTTCGTGGTCGCCTTCGGATCCGCCGCTTTACGGGCCGCGTGAACCAGTCTGTCCAATTCCGTGATGCCGACCTTGCAGCACCCGGCAAACGCTTCCGCCGTCACCTCGTCCGGGAACTCGGCATTCAGCGCGGAAAACGCCCCGGAAGGATCCGTCACCGTGAAACTGGTGCGTCCGGGCGCCATCTCAAAACCGGGAATCAGGCCGGCGGCCACATCCTGTTCAAACCGGTAATCCACAGCAGCCGCCCATTTCTTTGCCGTCTTCGCCAGGTGGTAAGCCTGAACCTTCTCGGTAGGGGAAAACAGCTCCCACTTATCCTGGTCCGTAGCGATCAGGGAAGCCTGCTCCACCATGGCCGCGGCCTCGTGGCACACCGCCTTGGCCCGGCAATACCGGCAGGCTGCCTCACTGCAATAGCGCGGGGCGTCCGGGTCCATAGCTGCCCTGGCGACGGCAAGAGAATCCTGTTCGGCCTGGCTAATCGCCTCGTCATCGTAAAACGTAACAGATGCCGGACCAGCCACCCGTGGCTGGATGATAGCCGCGTAAATGCCATTGTAAATAATCCCCTCTTCATTGGCTTTTTGAGCCGCCAGCGGAACCAGGGCTTCAAGCTGACGGTTGGCCTCGGCGGAATCCACAGCCACGCGGCCAAACTTCCAATCCAGTACCAGAAGATCCACTCCAACTCTGAACAGTGCGTCCCACTGTCCGGAATACTCGCCCCCTTCAATCCAGTCGGACAAGAAACGGCGTTCTTCGGTGGATACAAGAGAAAAAAAAGCATCGGGATAATCCAGGATCCTCTCTTTCACATCATCCAGCAGACGCAGAGCACGTCCGCAAAGCTCCACCTGCTCATGATTCAGCTCGGCAGACTCATACTCCCGGCTATTCAGAAAATCATGCCAGGAAAACTCCATTCCTTCTTCGGCTGCATCATCCTTCAAAAGAAGATACTCCATATAGCGGTGCAACAGCGTGCCTTCTGCGGCAGCCTCGGAACTCTCGTCGGGACAGGACTTCTCCATCGTAAACGAGCCTGGGCATAAAGCCAGACGTCCAAACGCGGACGCGGAGGGCAGCCCTTTACGTACATCTTCAACAGTATCGGTCATGTTGTCGTCTCCTTCCTATCCGATAAAGGGTTGCAGCTTGTCAGGATTGGCCGCCAGCTTTTCCTTCTGCTTGTCATTCAGTTCGTGCCATCCCTTCACCTTGTCGCCGCTGGCCTTCGCAATAGCCTTGTTCAGTTGATCTTCCGTACAGGAAAGAACTTCCATCAGCCGGATGTGGGGCGGCGGAACTTCTACGTCGCCTTTGCCGGGAACCTCCGCGTCTCCCAGCTGCCGCGGGGAGTCAGCAACCTTCTCGGCATCCACAACGTCGCCCCCGGAAATCTCCCTGGACTTGAACAGGGGCGGCTTAATATCCGGCTGGCTCTTGCCGGCAATATCTTCCGCCTCTCCCTCCACGCTCAACCCGTTCAGGACTTCCGGGCACTCCGTCCGGGCGAAAAACGCCGCGGCCCTGTACCTGTACATCAATTCCGGTATAGATACCCACTTGCTGCCATTCTTCTTCAGCCATCCTTCCTTATCCGCCACTTCCTCCGTCACCCATACGCCGCGGACCTCTTCGCCGGTTTCCTTCTTCGTGGCCACCAGGCGCATGCCAACCAGCCTTTCTCCATCGCGGCGTTCCTCGAACTTGATGCCGTTAAACTTTCCGCAAGTCTGAATAAGAGCGATGGCAAACTTGCCCGACCAGGAAGGAGTTCCGTGCACGACGTATAAATTCTGCATCACCATCAGCGGATCCATCCGCAGCCGCAGGGCTGTATTCAGGGCGATGAAGCAGGAACCGGGGTTATTCTGGTAGGTGGTCGGCACCATGCTGGAAGATGCAAGCATCTCGGCGGCCTGCTTCGCCATCTGGAACTGTTCACTGTTGGCAAACGCTCCCAGTACGGACAGTTGCTGTCCTTGCTCTTGTAAAGTCAGGGATTCTGTTGTAGGGGTATTCATGTTATTGGTATTCACATTCATGTTATTGATAACAGGCCGGGGACCAGTTGGTGCTGGCCCCGGCCAACTGCTCATTGAACATCTTTGTCTTGACGGTCCTTCGCGTAAAATTCAAACACCTGGATAACACGCTGATACTGCTCGTTGAAGATCTTGCAGTCATCACAGTGATTAGGATTGTGACTAGTGGAGACCGCTACCTTGAATTCATTCAAGTCTCCGACAAAACACCCAGTGCACACCGTATTGGAGGGTAAATGCAACGTCGCAAAACTCCGGCGCGATCCCTGGGGTCCAATCACGATGTAATCGGTTGCCGTCTCGGTGGACCCACGTCTCAAAATGGCGTTCCCGCAGACCTCGGCGTTCCCGAAGACCTCGGCGTCCCCGCAGGCCTCGGCGTTCCCGGAGACCTTGGCGTTC
>ENA-UADH01000134-UADH01000134.1-human-gut-metagenome-genome-assembly--contig:-NODE-134-length-27349-cov-11.433978_pt1 | contig 27349 bp, 26 predicted proteins | sample MGYA00244225_ERZ654250 | MGnify/ENA primary metagenome ERZ654250 (study PRJEB26926, sample SAMN06164905) | human gut metagenome | biome: ENVO:00009003; feature: ENVO:2100002; material: ENVO:00002003...
CTTTGTTTCTCAGGCACTTGGAGTTCTTACAAGAATTTATGCTGCGGAATTAAGGGAATGGAAAAATTTTAAATCCTTAAAAGTGTTAATTTCTATTGGAGCAAATCTAATATTTAAAGAAGAGGATAAATTGCTAAATCTTATGCACATATATCTCAATTCTGGGACACTTAGATTTTTGCAGAAAAACCTACCTTCTCTCAAAAGTGTTGGTTGCAAATACACAAATACTGTGATGACAGAATTGTATAAATACAAAGTAATGGATAATGTAATGTATAGCAATGCAAACGAAAATATTTTTGAGAAACTATCTCAACTAGAAATGCTTAGGAAGTTGGATATTGTTAGAGGTAAAATAGATTCTATTGCAGGAATAGCCACAATTAAAGGTTTAGAATCATTACAATTGGCTTTACTCCCTAATCTGTATCAGTTAGAAGAACTTATAGAAATCCCTACACTTGAAAAACTATTTATTAATACTTGTAAAAATATAGCAAGTTGGGAATTCTTATTAGAATTAAAATCCTTAAAACAATTGGTACTATTTGCAAATGGCAACAACAACCCCAATAAAGAAATCACCGAAGCATTGAGGAAAAAAGGAATTACAGGTATTTATTAATACCCCGTTGAGAGTGTGTCAAAAGTAAAATAACCCGTCCCAACAAATTTATAATCAGTCGATTATAAGTATTAGGATTTGTAATCCTTAAACTTTTCTCTGAAAGTGTATGGAGATAAGCAAAGATGCTAATCTTTATAAATCTAGATTGTTTGTTGAATTAGTAAAAGAACTAAAATAGAAAAAGGTATTAATCAAGCTGCCCAAAGACTCTTATCTAAAACATTGCATAATGCACATAACAGGATATGAGTTTTTGGACAGCTTACTATATCTATAAAAATAATACCAAGACTATAAAAACATTATCCAACATCGCTTAGCTCATGGTCCAAATCAAACCTCAACACATAAAAAACATCGTTATCCACATAACCGAAACACCTGTTCCGCTGAGTGATTCTGAATTTCTTAATGCCTTTCTTCCATTGCTCATCTGAAAAATAACGCTTGCTTTTCTTACTTTTATTATACGGTTTATAATCTAACCCTTTGTCCGTTGCAATGGCATTCCAATCCAATTCTTCAAATTTGCGGAATGAATCAATAAACTCGTTTTGGTTCTCATTGTCAATAAGAGAAAATCCATGAGTGTCATCTATAAGGCTGAAATCAAGTTTCCCTCCGCTGAAACGAGTCGTGATATACTTCTTGAGAGGCAATTCCCCTCTTTCAAACAAGATGGAATACAATTGCTTTTCTTTCTATATATTCCCCACCGGAATAGCAACTCCGTCTTTGGTTACAACAACCGGATGCTTCTCATACAAGGAGCGTATAAACGACAGAAGGCAGACCGCACGGGCAGTGGCTTCGGAAACGGAACTGCCGGACACATCCGCTTCATCTATGGCACGGGCTTCCGGTGCTGTCAACAAATCGTTGATAGTCTTATCGAAAGTGGTTTACACCCCTTAAAAACTCCCTTGCTTGAACAAGCAGCTAAAACTCTCAAAAGAGCTATGTTTATCAGCCGTTTTTTACCACCTGACAGAAGTAACCGTACGGCAAGTCCATGATACGGGTAAATAAATCGGGAATTATCTATTCGCTTTTCTGTTTGGGCTTCCATACTAAACCTCCAGGAAATCGGGAGTTGGATTCAGCATTGAAGTAACCTTTTCCCCTTTCCGCTTCAACTGGAATACGGAAGCCGTCCGCGTGTTACATTCTCCTTCAAAATCCATAATTCCTTTTTTCTTCTTAACATAAAGATACAATGTTTTTCTGAGAGACATTCTACATCAATCAGCTTCCGTTAGTACCCTTTGATATTTTTTTGAAAATAACCAAGGATAGGTTTTCATTTTTTGATTTTAACTTATATATTTGTAAAAGCAAACCGACTAATCGGTTTAAACAAGAATGGAATTTATATTAGATACGTTAGATCATATAGTTAATGTCGTTAAATTCAACGACATTAAACAAAAGGCAGTCCAATTCGCTAGTATATCAACTTTAAGAAAGTGTAAACTCTAATTAAATATTAATCTTTAATTGAAAAACATTATGAAGAAAAAGATGTTCAAATTTATTTCATGCATAGCCATTTTATTTATGGTTTCATGCTCTGGGGATGATTTACTTTTCTCCTATGAAGATGATGTTACCACAAGGGGACTTTCGGGTAGAGCTTCATTGACTTATCCTATGAGTAGCTTTATTAATAATGTGTCGTTGAGTTTAACAGACCAAGGTTCTGTCAATTCCATTCTTGAGGAATTACAAAGTAATCCTTTAGGCAAAGGATACAGATGTGTTTTCAAGAAACTGACAACTAAAAAGGTATCAAAAATATCCCGAGGCGATACAGGCACAGCACCAGCTTCGTACAATGCAAAAACGAATGAGGTATTGTTGAAAACAGGCTCAACAATCGCAACGAATTCAATACAGGAGGAGTTTATACATGCCGCACAAGATAGAGTATATTTCAATGGAATTCTTCAATATGCAGGTAAAGAAGGAACTCCAAACATAGAATTTGAAGCAAAGATTATTCAAGAACTTATATATTGCGCTAATGGATATGGATTTGGTGGCTTAGGAGCAGGACCGACACATGCCGATGATTATACAAGATGGATTATGTTGTTATGTGAAGATGGTTTTCTTGATGAAAAATTTCCTTCTCTATCAGATGTGTTATCTACTAAATATGCTGGATATGGTTATTACAACTATATGGAGTTTTTTAAAGTTAAAGATCCTGGCTATAATAAAGGTATCATTTATAGTATGCAACCTTCGCTACTTGATTATATAAATAATAATTACGGTATTTAAAAAAGATATTATGAAGACATTAAGTTTTTTCATTTCAGTAATTGTCGCATTATTTGTTTTTACAAATAATATTTGTGCACAAAACGAAGTTAAAGTTTCCAATGGCAAATCTTATGTATATGATTATAAGAACCAGAAGATTTATCGTCAAACTTTGAATAGAAGTTTTCAGCAAGATAAAATACTGGACAATTTTGTAGCCAAACAAACGACACCAGTCAATAACTTATACATAGAAGTATTATCACCGGCAAGATTGGAAGAATTGAAATCTGAAAAGATAGCCACTACATTTATTTGTGATTCGTACGGAAAAGTAAAATCTGTAGAGTTCCTATTTTTCAAAGAACCTTTTTTGTCTGTTGATGAAATAGAAAGATTAGAAGAAGCTTTTTTGAATTACACATTTGATTTGAAAGTATATGGAGATAAGCAGGATTCAAATCTTTATAAATTTGCAATTGCTTGCTTTTTTAGTAAACTTTAAATAGGAAAGGGATAGAATATACTTCAAACTGTCCAAGAACTCTTATCGAACACATAGTATAGTATGTATAAACAGGATATGAGTTTTTGGACAGTTTTCTATATCTATAAAAATAATACCAAGACTATAAAAACATTATCCCACATCGCTTAGCTCATGGTCCAAATCAAACCTCAACACATAAAAAACATCGTTATCCACATAACCGAAACACCTGTTCCGCTGAGTGATTCTGAATTTCTTAATGCCTTTCTTCCATTGCTCATCTGAAAAATAACGCTTGCTTTTCTTACTTTTATTATACGGTTTATAATCTAACCCTTTGTCCGTTGCAATGGCATTCCAATCCAATTCTTCAAATTTGCGGAATGAATCAATAAACTCGTTTTGGTTCTCATTGTCAATAAGAGAAAATCCATGAGTGTCATCTATAAGGCTGAAATCAAGTTTCCCTCCGCTGAAACGAGTCGTGATATACTTCTTGAGAGGCAATTCCCCTCTTTCAAACAAGATGGAATACAATTGCTTTTCTTTCTATATATTCCCCACCGGAATAGCAACTCCGTCTTTGGTTACAACAACCGGATGCTTCTCATACAAGGAGCGTATAAACGACAGAAGGCAGACCGCACGGGCGGTAGCTTCGGCAACGGAACTACCGGATACATCTGCTTCATCTATGGCACGGGCTTCCGGTGCTGTCAGCAAATCATTGATAGTTCTAAAACATAAGCCTAATAATCATAACTTTTTTAAAACCGGGTTTGTCGCTTCCGTTTTTTAAATTACCTTTGTAGTTACTTAGTATAAATGAAACATATTCAATGATTAACAGCATATTATTAACTGATTTTACAGGTTTTGCAAATACCCGGTTTGATTTCACCAAAGGGATAAACGTCCTTATTGGCAAGAATGGTACGGGCAAGACGCACGTTCTCAAATGCCTGGCGGCAACTTTGCAGGCACGCCATGACTTCCTCGGCAAGAACTCAACTTCCAAGGAACAGTTTGAGTATATCTTGGCGGAAGACATGATATTTTATTTCAAGCCGGATGTCATAGGCAACCTGGTCAACAAGGGAGTACCTTCAGGCAGGGCAAACATTACAGTCACGATAGACGGCAAACTGTTGCAATACAGTTTCTCATCCGCTTCCAAAACAACTGTAAAATTAGAAACGGATGAAAAGTGGGACGACCGCCACTTTATCTATATCCCCCCACGTGAGATGTTCTCTTTGTTCGAAGGCTTTATCGGTTTGAGCAGTAAGCGTGAAATCTCATTTGACCAAACGTATATCAACCTGGCACACGCGTTGTCACTCCCCATATTGCGTGAGTCGGAAGACAATCCGTTGAAACCGGCTATCAAGTTGCTGGAGCAGGAATTGCAGTTCAAGGTTTTGCAGATGAACGGACGTTTCTATATACAGACAGAAAAAGGGAATATGGAAGCGCACCTGGTAGCCGAAGGACTCCGCAAGCTGGCTTCCATCTTGTACCTCATACTGAATGGGGAAATCAATGCGAACACCATCCTGTTCTGGGACGAACCCGAAGCCAACCTGAATCCGGCTCTTGTGAAAGTCGTGGCAAAGTTTATCCGTGTGCTTCAGGAATGCGGCTTGCAGATTTTCGTCGCCACTCACGACTACCTGCTTACACACACGCTTTCTCTCTATTCCGAATATAAGGAACACACCAACATATCCGTCAAGTTCTTCGGCTTGAAAAAAGAAGATAAGGGAATCATTGTGGAGGAAAGCGAAACCTTGGCAGGCATACAGAACAATCCGATACTGGAGGAATATGCGGCTTTTTACGATTTGGAACAGCAATTCATCAACCAATATGAGTAATTTTCAGGAAAGCGGCATAAACTTCAAGTTTCAGTCTCCCCAATGGACTGTTGTCAAGTATGACGAGCATTTGGCACACAAAAAGGTAAGCAATGCCTTGCAGCCTACCAAAGCGGTGGACTTTTTGGGTATTCATGATAACGGACAGTTGTTTTTGATTGAGGTGAAGAATTACAGGGGGCACACGCATGATGAGGAGACCCGGAATGTGCTTCAGGCAAAAGGCGATGAGTTGATGCGCAGGATTGCCGTCAAAGTAAGGGACACGATTGCCACAGTAACCGGTTCTGCCCGTTTTTCCACAAATGACGAAGCATTTTTTACCCAAGTCAACCAATTGTTGGTTGATGACCGGAAGAAGATAGTCATCATTGCCTGCATAGAACTGGATGCGACAGACGACAAAGAACGAAAAGCCCAAATGAGCGTATGGATGCAGAAGTTGAAACAGAAACTGTCATGGCTCCATGCAGTTAAAATCTCCATCAATCCGGTTGACAACATTACCGCTCTCCTGCCCGATACGGAAGTCTCATTCATATAAATACCTACCGTACAACAAGAGGGTATCAAAACCCTCTTTTCCACATTTCAAAAAAAAGTACCACATTTGTTTCCGTTCTCATACAAAAAGAATATATTTGCACATAACAGACTGTTTGGTCTGTTATGTGCAAAATAAGCATGGAACAAAAGTAATGGGCTCACTCCATTAAACACTTACCTTATATTAGGTCATCTTATTTATAAATGGTATATTTGCACATGGTCTATATAACAACGATATGAGTAGAATCAAGATTAAGAATTTCGGTCCGCTCAAGGAAACGGTCTCCGCAATGGACGGATGGATTGACATAGAAAAAGTGACTGTTTTTACCGGCAACCAGGGTAGCGGTAAAAGTACGGTTGCCAAATTGGTTTCCACCTTTACATGGATGGAAAAGGTTTTGACGCGGGGGGATTTCAAGGAGAAAGAATTTACCGCGGCCAAGTTCAAGAACAAATATTGCGGCTATCACCGTATTTCCAATTATTTCATAAAGGAACGGACTGAAATTTTCTACGAAGGGGATTCCTATAAGTTCACCTATACCAGACAAGGCGAACTTATCATAGAAAAAAAAGACGGTACATTGAATAAATATGCCCTTCCTCAAATCATGTATGTTCCCGCTGAACGAAACTTCATCAGCATGGTCAACAAACCGAATTTGATTAAGGACTTGCCGGATGCTTTGCTGGTATTTCTGACGGAATATAACAACGCCAAACAACTCATCAAGGGTAGTCTGGAACTGCCTATCAACCATGCGCAGCTGGAATACAACAAGCAAAACGACATTGTCTATGTCAAAGGCGAGGATTACAAAGTGAAGCTGATGGAGGCTTCCAGCGGATTCCAGTCCATAGTACCGCTTTATCTGGTTTCTCTGCATTTGTCCGAATCTGTAAAAAGCCAGGCAAACAATGCCCAAAAGATGAGTAGCGATGAAGCGAAACGCTTCGAAGCGGAAGTGGCGAATATATGGAATATACCGAATCTTACAGACGAGCAACGGAGAATCGCCCTTTCAGCCGTTTCTGCCAGATTCAACAAGTCGGCGTTTGTCAACATCGTGGAGGAACCGGAACAAAACCTTTATCCGGAATCGCAATGGATGATAATGAAACAATTGCTGGCTTTCAACAATTCGTTAAAGGCAAACCGTCTGGTCGTTACAACGCATAGTCCGTACCTCATCAACAGCCTGACCATCGCTGTCAAAACCGGTATGTTGTTGGCTTCTGGCAATCTTTCCGATGAGGCACGACAAAGAATAGGTACTATTTATCCTATAGAAGCCGCCATACATCCTGACGAAATCGCTATTTACGAATTCAATGAAGTGGAAGGAACGGCAACCGTATTGGACACATATCATGGACTGCCTTCCGATGAAAACTTCCTCAATAGGATGCTGGAGAAAACAAACGAGGATTTTGCCGAATTACTGGAAATACAACAAGAGTATGATTGACTTTTTCCCTACAGAACATATTTCCTCCTCATGCAAACGCAAATTCGGTATATGTGACCGGCCCGCTCCGGCTGCCGAAAAAGCATACATCGCTGAAAAACAGGGACAGGATTGGATTGCGGCAGTGGACAATCACTACCGGCTTAAAGTAAATTTTGTACCGGTTGACCATTGCATTGAATTACGCAAGGCGGACGGAAAGATGGATAATCGCTGTGACGGCTGTCTGTTTTATGAAGACACGATCATATTTGTGGAACTGAAACAAAGAAAAAGCAAAGGCAGCCAGTGGATAAAGGATGGTGAACAACAGTTACGTTCTACCATTGGCTATTTTGAGCAACAGGAAGAGGCACGGAACTTTCCTATAAAGAAAGCCTGCATAGCCAATAGCGAAAGACCTTTGTTCAGAACGGGCCAGGCGGTACGGATGGAACGCTTTTTCTTGGAAACAAATTATATATTGAGAATCGAAAATAGAATAAATATCGAATAATTGGTTGACCTTGCAGTGATTTTCGGCGAAAAACGGAACTCGGGTACGAAAGCCGATGCCTACATTTGCACTGTTAACAAGATGTTTCACTTAATACCAATTTATTTATGGACAATATCCAAAAAATCAAGTTGCTGAATGAGCTGATGTCCAAGGCAACCCCGCAAAATGTAGATTTCACCCCGCACAATGGCAATTATTGTGTGACACTGCTGGCTACGCAACCCATTCACACTTGGGGATGGCAAAAACGTAATTTCAAAATCAAGGGTCGCCTGGAAGAGGGCAAGACAATCTCCGCCGACTTGATAGTGGAAAATGAAATGCTTTTTGGTGTGACAGACCTGCCGTATGTGGCACACGAGGGTGACCGTACCCCTATCTTCAAGATTATCCGTGCTTCCATCTTCTGCGCTTATGGAGCCTTACAGCTTACGGAACTGCATCGGGGTATGCGGAAAATAGCCTGCACGGACTACCCTTTCAAAAAAGCGGATAAGGAAGAACAGATAACAGCGGAAGTCAAGTTTATGAAGAAACTGGCTTCAAGGATGACTGTCCCTGAACATTGTATAAGCGGACGCCCGGTAGTAACCCATCTTACGTCCACCCGCTTGAGAGACGTCATATTGTATAACAAAGAATATGAGCCGGCATTATATGAAAAGATGAAAGGTTCCATTGAGGCGTTATCCCCTTTCATCCCGGCAAAGGACAACGCGGACAATGCGCTTCCGGATGTATTTATATCCCGCCAAGATTGGGAAAATCCCCGTGACACCTTTGACCATCAGGTGGTCATACTCAACGCCAAAAGCAAAAAGAAGCAACAGTTCTGGTGGGATTACCTGAAACTCAATATTTTCTTGAGTGACTTGGAGTATAAATTCGGTTACTATGTATTAATGAACCGCTGGCAGGTTCCGGTAATTCAAAAGTGGATTGCCGAATACCACGAAAAAGGTTATTTCGAATCCCAACGGGCAAAAGACTACCTTCTTTTTTATTTGAAAGCCAGTGAAAAAGCACCGGTTCGTGTCTTAAACTCCATGGGAGTACAGGTTAAAGTTAAAATGACTCCAAGATAAATTTGATAAATCAGCACTTGTCAAAAGGGAAGGATGAAATGTTTATTAACATAGAGTTTCATCTTTCCCTTTGTTTTTATTCCGAATGTTTATATTTTTGCAATAAATACCGACTGGACGGTTTATATGAAAAAAATTATGATATACAAAACTTGTGCTAAGGAATTGGTCATACCGCTGATTGCAGCAATACCTGAAATTGTCGCAGTTATGTTCGTTGATGTTCATTCAACGGATTGACAACAGGCATGATTCGGTTTTCAAATTTTAGATGAAAACAAGATTACGCGGAAGAGTCATAATTTGGGGGAGTAGTAAGTTGAAAAAGGCATAGAGAATCATCTCATACAATAAATTCCACTTTTCGTTTGAGTTCTTCTCTACGCCTGAATAAAATCCGATTAGTCGGTTTTTATTAAAAGCAAATGTAACAAAAAAAAATAAGACCCCCATATTGCCTGAAGCAAAACTGTCCAAAATAATGGAATTGATTTAAGTATCATACTGTTAACGTATGTAGTTTAACTCTTATTCGCTCCAAACTAAGTATGCAAAAAAGATTGGATATTCAGCCAAATGTTCTATTTTTGTTTTTAAAATACATATTTATGAAAGGAACAAAAGGAACAGAAACAAAAGCGTTAATAAGGGAGACCGCATTCAAGTTGTTTCTGACAAAGGAGTATAATATGGTCCCCTTGAAAGATATTGAACAAAGTCTCAACCTGTCAAGAGGTTGTATGTCCTATCATTATCCGACCAAACAAGATTTGTTGGTAGATGTTATAAATTTCTATATATTAGATACTCAGAAAGTAAAACATCAGTTTGACAATGTTACAGACATGTCTTTACTTGAATACCTGAATTGGCATGTTGATAACATTGCAAAAACAATGGAAAGACTAACTCAATTCGTCATTCCGGATGCAAATATTAATGGAACACGTGCTTACATGAATTTAATTTTGCAAGCAGAAAAGTATTATCCTGGATTTCATCAACTATTGAACGAAATAGAAAAAAATGAAATGATACAGCTAAAACAAATAGCTACCAAGGCACAAAAAGAGGGAGAAATACGTAGCACTTGCAACATTGACTTATTTGTTCAACAAATCAGATTGATATTCTTGGGTAAATCATATCAGGATGCACTGAGAAATGGATTAGATGTCAATACACTGAGAGAGCAATTTATTTTTTTATATTTTCTAATTAAAAACAAGTAAATAAATGAAAAATGATGTTTTTATTACGGGAACATCTTGTTATTTCCCGAATAAACCTGTTTCCAATGAAGATATGGAAGATTTTTTGGGATTAATTACAGGAAAACATTCAAGAGTCAAGCCTGTAATTTTGAAACAAAACGGTATAAAACAACGTTATTATGCACTGACAAAGGAGCAGAAAATAACACATACCAACGCAGAAATGGCTGTAAATTCAATCCTTCAACTATTAAAAAATTCCGACATCTCAAATTCAGAAATCGAATTGTTGTCATGTGCAACATCCAGTCCGGACCAAATGCTTCCCTCTCATGCATCCATGGTACACGGCCTGTTAAAAAACAAACCTTTGGAGATTTTCTCTGCATCAGGCATCTGTTTGTCATGTTTACAAGCATTTAAAACAGCTTTTTGGGGCGTTTTGTCCGGTGAAAAAAGAAATGCAATATGTAGTACTTCCGAATTGACATCCGCAACACTACTCTCAAAGAACTATGATATTGAGTATGAGAAATGTGCTGATTTAGGAGTCCAACCTTACATGGCACTCGAAAAAGATTTCCTTCGATTCATGTTGAGTGACGGGGCTAGTGCGGTATTGCTTCAAGACAATCCTGGCAATGGAAAGGCTTTGCATGTTGAGTGGGTGGAAATGACTTCGTATGCCAATGAATTGCCGACATGTATGTATATGGGAGCAGAAAGAAAAGAAAATGGAGAACTGAAAAGTTGGAAATCATTCAATAATTTGGAAAGAACAGAACAATCTCTTTTTGTGGTAAAACAAGATGTTAAACTTTTAGGGGCTCATGCCGTCCCATATTGGGCGAAACACATAAAATATTGTCTTGAGAAACACAATGTGGCACCGGAATCCATTTCTTATGTACTGCCCCATGTTTCCTCCATGTTTTTTTATGATAAGATAATAAATGAATTAAAAGGGATTGGAATCGGAATTGACGAAAGCAAGTGGTTTACCAACCTATCCAGAGTAGGCAATATAGCTTCTGCCGCCATCTTCGCCATATTGGATGAATTCTGGAAAACACACGAACTGAAGTCCGGTGAAAAAATCCTGTTGCTTGTTCCGGAAAGCGGACGCTTCTCCTATGGAACTGTGTTATTAAGTGTAGTTTAAGTGTTTAAGTTTGGAAATAAGCAATAAATAGCTTAATTTTGCAAAACTAATAGGTAAAATAGTATAGTATCATATACATCTTTCAAACGAAAAGTGGAAAATTTCAAAGAGAGAAGATGGGATATGACAGCTTGCGCTATATCAAAACATATAGCACGGGTGCGTCGACTTCATCTCTAGGCTTTTCCACTGCCACGTTTGGGTTGTTGATTGCATCTGTGCTATTTTTTATATAATGCAGGTGTGATATGGATCCAAACTTGAAACAGCGGATAATTGACGAGGCGTATGTACTGTTCCTTACCAAAGGCATGAAACAGACTTCATTCTGCGATGTGGCGGCAGCCGTGCATAAGTCCAAAGGCGCGGTCATGCACTATTTTTCATCCAAACGGCATTTGATTGACACTGTCGTGAAAATGCGCTTTTTCCCGGCTTCCCAGCTCTCTCCGGAAATGGATTACCTGGAAGGAAGAAGATGGGACGAATTTCTCCGGTCCTACAAAAATCCGATTGAACGGGTAATCGACAGCTTTCCTGAAAAACTGGAGGGCAACGGATTGATGTATTACATGCAGTTCGTATCCTCCGCCAACGAATACATGGACGAATTTCCGCAAATGTATCACGAACTTCTTGCCAGGGAACAGGATTTTCTTTTCAATGCGGTCGTTGTCATTCACAAGCAGTCTGTGGACGACATACAGGCATTCAGCCGGCAATTGTTCGAAAATTCCATAGGAAAGACTTTTGGAGCACTGCTTTTTCAAATACAATAACCGCTTCTCTTCGCTTAAAAGCCGTATTTTTCTAATGTAAACGGCACATTTGCCTTGCATTTGAATACTTTTTCTTTTGTTATTATTTGGAAAGGTTTATCTTTGCGGACAATAAATACCGACTGGTCGGTTTTTATTATCCGCTTGTTTAAAACTGGTATAACAAATGTAAAAAGGCTCATACATTGATAAATTGGAACAAACTGATAAGAAAGACTTCATACCCGCTTCTTGCCAAGATTGCGGCGGGGTATATCACCGTGCTCCTGACGGTTGGCTGTATCATATATATAGGTATCCACGAATGGCGGGAAATCAAATCAATAGAAACGAATGTCCGGCAAATAAACAGACAAAAGCGTACCATACGCAATGTATATATGAAAATGCTTGAACTCTCTTTGTTCTGCGACACATTCACGGAGTGGAACGAGAAGGATTTCAACACGTACCTGAAACAGAAATCGGCCGTTGACAGCCTGCTGTACGGTTTACAGGAACTGCATCCCAACGCCGGGATAGACAGTATCCGCATCTTATGGAGGGACAAGGAACAGTCCATGCTGCAAATCAAGGAGATTATGCGCAAGCAGCAGCAAGCCGGCAGGGAAATAACCGGGCAACTTTCGCAAATGGCCGGACAAAGCCTCCCGAAAAAGACAGGCAGAAAGGGAGGGTTCCTGAAAAGGCTGTTCGGGAAAAAAGAGAAGACGGAAACCTCCCCGAACGCGTCCGCACTCCATGCCCTCAACAGGACCATTGCGGACAGACAGCGGCAATATGCGCTCCAGTTCTCCGAGCAGGCACATATCCTCGCCTCCCGCAACAGGTTGCTCAACGAGCAGCTTCAACAGGTTATCAGACACATGGACAGGAACATTCAGTCGGAGATACAGCAGCGGGAGGAGAAGCTGGGCAGTACAGGCGAACGGTCACTGACTATAATTGCCGGACTGGTGGTAGTCATGTTCCTGCTGCTCGGAGGTTCCTACATGATTATACACCGGGACATGGCACGCATAAACCGCTACAAGAAAAGGCTGGAGGAAACAATCGGGCAATTGGAACATACCGTTGCCGAAAACGAGGAGCTGATTGCGGCAAGAAAAAGAATCATGCTGACCGTGACCCATGACCTGCGTACACCGCTTACGACAATCAACAGCTATGCGGAACTGCTCGCGACGGAGAAAAAGATATCCAAACGGAAAGAATACAACCGGACGATACGCCGGGTGGCGGGACACATGGAGGCCATGCTGAACACTTTGTTGGGATTTTTCCGGCTGGAGAGCGGAAAGGAGGAGGTCGATCCGGTTCCGTTCAGGCTGCATACCGTCATCGAGACGCTGGAAGCGGATTTCATGCCGCTGGCGGCGGACAAGAACCTCTTCCTGAATATGGAGAGTCCAAGGGACAGGGTGGTCATCGGGGACAAAAAACGGATTGTCCAGATAGGACATAACCTGTTGTCAAACGCTATCAAGTTCACGGAGCGTGGGACGGTCACATTACGCCTTCGGTTCGACAATGAGACTTTGCAGCTTTCCGTCGAGGATACCGGTACAGGGATGAGCGCGGAGGAGCAGGCACGCGTTTTCACCGCTTTCGAACGGTTGCCCAACGCGATGGCCGAGGAGGGCGTGGGACTGGGGCTCTCCATTGTCAAGGAGCTGGTCGGACTGTTGGGAGGCACGATAGAACTGACAAGCAGAAAAGGGTCCGGAAGCTGCTTCACGGTGCTCCTGCCCGTGTCAACTGCGGAGGACACGGCAAAGAAAGAAAACGACACCCGGCCTCTCGTACAGCCTTTTACCGTTGTGGCATTGGACAACGATACCGTCCTGCTGGCCGCCGTCAAGGAGATGTTCGCGCACCATGGGGTGATGTGCACGACATGCGGATGCGTACGTGACCTGATGGAATGCATCCGCCGTCAGAACTACGACTTGCTGATTACCGACTTGAAAATGCCGCAGATGAACGGGTTCGACGTGCTGAAACTGCTTCGCACAGCCAATGTGGGAAACTCGCGGACCATTCCGGTCATTGCGGCCACCGCTTCGGGAGGCTGCAACACGGCGGACCTGCATGAGGCGAGGTTTTCGGCCTGCCTGAAAAAACCGTTCTCCGTGGAGGAGCTGCTACAAGTCTGCACGGGATGCCTGGGTGACGAAAGGCAGCAGGAGCAGATCGATTTCCATGCGTTGCTGGAGTATGGCGACAGGCTGGAAATGCTGGAGACGCTTATCAGGGAGACAACGGACGATATCGCGGCGATGGCGGAAAGCGCGGAAAGGAACGATTGCGAGTCGCTCAGGGAATGGATCCACCACCTGAGCAGTTCCTGGGAGATAATCCATGCCGGCAAGCCCCTGCGCGACCTGTTCATGCTGCTTCAGGGGGACAGGGAATGTGCGACGGATGAATTCGACCGAGCGGTCCGGAAAGTACTGGACAAGGGAAAGGAAATAATTGATTTGGCACAACAGGCAAAGGAAACCTATGAGAGTGATTGTGGTTGAGGACAACATTTTGTTCTGCGATTATATCTGCAATTTCTTGCAGAATGCCGATTACCAGACAGTGAAGGCATACCGGCTGGCACAGGCGCGGCAGGTCATCGCCCGTTCCGTCCGGGAGGATGACATCGTGCTGGCCGACCTGAGACTGCCGGACGGGGAAAGCACCGCGCTGCTGGAATGGATGAGGGGACAGGGCTACACCCATCCGTTCATCGTGATGACGAACTATGAGGAGATACACACGGCTGTACATGCCATGAAACTGGGAGCGGAGGATTATATCCTCAAACCGTTGCTCGAAGACAAGCTGCTTCCCGCACTGAAAAAGATAAGGATGGCGGACGAGGCATTCGCCAAAGTGATTTATGAACGCAAGAGCGCCGCTTTCCGTGAACTGGACCGCTACATCCGCCTAGTTGCCCCCACAGACATGACGGTGCTCATACTCGGAAATACGGGGACGGGCAAGGAGCATCTGGCGGGTAAAATCCACAGGCGGAGCCTGAGGGCGAACAAGCCGTATATAACCGTGGATTGCGGAAGCCTGTCAAGGGAGTTGGCGGCGTCCGCCTTTTTCGGTCATGTCAAAGGGGCGTTCACGGGGGCGACGGATGAAAAACCGGGATATTTCCAGGAAGCGCAGGGAGGCACGTTGTTTCTAGACGAGGTGGAAAATCTGCCGGTGGAAATACAGCAAATGCTGTTGCGTGCGATAGAGGAACGGAGGTACCGCCCCGTGGGCGGAAGGCAGGACAAGCGGATGGACGTGCGCGTCATTGCCGCCACCAACGAGGACTTGCAGGATGCCGTCACGGAAAAACGCTTCCGGAAGGACCTGCTATACCGGTTGCAGGATTTTACAATCACTGTGCCCACGTTGCAGGATTGCCTGGAAGACATACTCCCACTGGCTGATTTTTTCCGTATCCAATCTGCCGGACAACTGGGAAAGGAGATTCCGGATTTTGACGAGGCGGCAAAAAAAATATTGCTGGCCTACGGCTGGCCGGGGAATGTCCGTGAATTGAAACAGGTTGTCCATGCGGCAGTGCTGATATGTGGCGGAAAACTGATAACCCCTCAGTGCTTACGGTTGCAGCAGGCGGGAAAGACCATATTGAATCTTGCGAAGGAAGAAAAGATAAACAACTGCCTGCTAAAAGACGAGCAGCGGAATGCGGAACAAATCAGAATGGCGATTACCATATCCAAAGGCAACCTGACACAGGCGGCAGCCTTGCTGGGCATCAGCCGCCCGACCCTTTACAAGAAAATGGGTATGCACGGGATTACCAAGGAACAGGTCTGAAAGGACCGGATAATAATATACAGGACAGTTTCCCCTTCCATCAAAGGAAAATCGAACCGGTCTTGCCAGCCGCATTTCCCACACTCTTTTCGTGGCAATTTTCCTTGCGGCTGGCGCCGGGGAAAATTGCCACGAAAAAGAATGCGGCGGCAATCCCGCTTCGATTTGAAGGATGATTACAGGGGCAAACTGCGACCGACGTGACGCACGGGCAATACATACAGGAGATATTCCGGAGGAGCCGTTTCTTATATTCCCTGAAAATCAAATACTGACCATACCATATCCCGTTCCGCCTGAAATCTTCTTATAAGTATATGACGGACCACAAGAAAAAACAGGGGGATTCAGCTCCCTCTGTTCTGCATGGGCCGCTGTACCCGCTCCTTTTTTCTTCCGTGCCATGCACGCCGTTTGTCCTTTTCCCTGCGATACGTCCCCTCGCCTGTTCCTTGCTTTTTTCTTGCCGCCCTTGTATTTCCTATTTGTTTTGAAACATCTTTCCGGACATCTGATGACATCTGATGACGTCTGACGCCACCTTTTTGAAAATCAGTATTTTATCCGAAATATCCTCATACATTTGAAGTGTCAAAGCGATTCATTAACCTCAAAAAGATGATGTATGGCACAAGAAAAGAACATGAATGAGAAACCCAAACGGACCAAGAAACCGAAGGTGAAAGACGAATCCCTTCCGGTGGAACAGATTACCGAACTGATGCTGGTCCAAAACAAGAACGACCCGAAAGTGGGCGTGCAAGCGGTCAGCGGAATCGACGGACAAGGAAAGGTGAAAACTGTTCCGGCAGATGAACAGAACGAGAATTCATTCCTGAAATTCGACAAGAACTCAAGTATCCTTGAGAATTTCATCAAGAATTTCTGGAGCCAGCTCAAGAACCCCACGCATTTCCGGCTGATCCGCATGACCGTCCACGATTACAAGATGAACAAGCAGGCCATCAAGGACCTGGCGGAAGGAAAACAGACGGACGCGGTGAAAGAGTTCCTCAAGCGCTACGAAATCCGTCCCAAAGAGAACAGGAAGGAACAGAATGTAAACCAAGAAAAAACAGAAACGATGGCAAAGAAAAAACAGCAACAACCGCAGGAACCCCTGCAACAGAGCGAAGTGCAACAGGCGGCACAAGGCGCACAGCCGCAGGTACCGCAGGCGGAACAGCAGCCGCAGGCACCGCGTTACCGCTACAACGAGGACATGATAGACTGGAACGCACTGGAAAAGATCGGTGTCTCCAAAGCGTCGCTCGAACAGGAGGGGCTGCTTGACTCCATGCTGAAAGGCTACAAGACGAACAAGCTGGTACCGCTTACGCTGACATTGGACGCCGCCACCATCCGTATGGACGCGCGCCTTTCACTGATACCCATGCAGAACGGACAGGTCGGGCTTGGCATCCACGGCATACGCAGGGAGCCGCAGCTGGAACGCCCGTACTTCGGGCATATCTTCACCGAGGAAGACAAGAAGAACCTGCGCGAGAGCGGCAACATGGGACGTGTGGCGGAACTGAACCTGCGCGGAGGCACGACGGAACCCTGTCTGATCTCCATCGACAAGAACACCAACGAGCTGGTGGCCGTCCGCCAGGAGCATGTCTACGTGCAGGATGAGGTAAGGGGCGTCAAGTTGAGCCCCGACGAGATACAGACCCTCAAGAACGGCGGCCAGGTGTTCGTGGACGGGATGATTTCCAACAAGGGGAAAGAATTCAGCGCGACACTACAGTACAGCGCCGAACGCAGGGGGCTGGAGTTCATCTTCCCCAAGGAGCAGGTGTTCAACCAGCAGTCCCTCGGTGGGGTACAGCTCTCGCCCACCCAGTTGAAGATGCTCAGCGAGGGGCACACCATCCTGGTCGAGGACATGAAACGTAGGAACTCCGACGAGGTGTTCTCCTCATTCGTCACGCTGGACAAGGTGACGGGACGTCCGAACTATACCCGCCACAATCCGGAGACAGGCGAAATCTACATCCCGAAGGAGATCTGCAACGTGCAGCTCACCCACGAGGACAAAGAACTGCTCCGCAAGGGACAGCCGGTCTATCTAGAAAACATGGTCAACCGCAAGGGAGAGGAGTTCTCCGCCTTCGTCAAGCTGAACATGACCACTGGCAACCCACAATACTCCCGTACCCCGGACGGGTTCAACGAACAGCAGGCGCCGCGCATCCCGGCGGAAGTGTACGGCCATGTGTTCACCGCGCAGGAGAGGGCAAATCTCCAGGACGGAAAGGCCATTCTCATTTCCGACCTGAAAAGCAACGGAAAACAATTCAGTTCCTACCTGAAAGTCAACCCCGGTTCCGGGCAGTTGCAGTACTTCCAGGACAATCCGGATATCCGGAGGGACACTTCCCGTAAGGCGGCACAGGCGGACAACGCCCAACAGCAGGAGCAGAAGAAAAGCACGAAACAGGCCGTGTAGGATGGTACCGGAAATGACAGAGAAAATGACTTTACAAACAACCCCAAAATCAAGAAACGTATGAATACGAACCCCAAAAACCGCTTCAAGGCGGAAGATATGGAGTGGAACGCTCTGAAATCCCTCGGAATCAGCAAGGAACAGCTGGAGGCGGACGGCAGTATGGAGCGGTTGCTGCAAGGCATGGAGACGGAAGCCATTCCGTTGAAACTCCGTACCCCGGTCATCGACCTGAGCATGGACGCCACATTGAGACTGGTACCCGGGTCCGGTGGAAAACCGGTCCTGGAAATCAAGGGAATCAGCCTGGAAAAGGAACCGGAAGCATAAGACAGAAAAAATTGGACACGTACTCCGTGCCGTCCGGTACGGAGTACATAAAAAGAAAAAAAGAATATGATTGCAATATTGACTGACAAGCCCAACGTGGGCAGAGAGATAGCAAGAGTGGTAGGCGCCCATAAGAAAGAGAACGGTTACATGACCGGAGGCGGCTACATGGTGACATGGACATTCGGCAACATGCTTTCCCTGGCTATGCCGAAGGATTCCGGAAAAGCGAGGGTGGAATGGGAGGATTTCCCGCTGGTCCCGCCTCCTTACCTGACGGTGAAGAACATGAAGACGGATACCGGATGGAATCCCGACATCAACGCGGTGCTCCAACTGAAAGTGATAGCCAAAGTGTTCGACGCATGCGACACGATCATTGCGGCCACCGACGCCTCCCGCGAGGGGGAAATGCTGTTCCGCCACCTTTACCGCTTCCTCGGATGCAAGCAGCCTTGTCTCCGCCTCTGGATCTCGTCACTGACGGATGAGGCCATTCTGGAGGGCATGGCGAACCTCCGCCCGTGCCATCAGTTCGACAACCTGTTCCTGGCGGCAGACAGCCGCAACAGGGCGGACTGGATGCTGGGAGTCAATTCTAGTTACGCCGTGTGCAAGGCGGTAGGCTTCGGAAACAACTCGCTGGGCAGGGTGCAGACACCTGTGCTGGCGGCCATAAGCGGACGTTATCGGGAAAGGGAGAACCATATAGGTGCCGACAGCTGGCCGGTATTCATCAGCATCTGCAAAGACAACCGGATAATCAAGATGCGGCGCACCGAAGATTTTGAGGAGCATCGGAATGCGACGGAGCTGTACGAGGACTGCAAGGCGGCACGGAAAGCCCGCATCACGGCGGTCAGCCGCAGGACGGAGGAGGTTCGGGCTCCGGCTCTGTATGACCTGACCGGACTTCAGACGGATGCGAACCTCTACCATGGCCTGACCGCCATACAGGTGCAGGAAATCACACAGAGCCTGTATGAGAAGAAACTGATTTCCTATCCGCGTACCGCCTGCCGGTTTTTGCCGGAGGATGTGTATGCCACGCTTCCCGCCGTCATGGAAAGGATGCTGGCGCGCAAGGAGTTCCGGACGTATGCGGACCGGCTGGATATTGCCGGCGCAAAGGCCGTCGTCAACCCGCTGAAGACGACGGAGCACCATGCCATCATCATCACCGGCATGTCACCCGGTGACCTGGCCAGGGAGGAGATGCAGGTCTATACGCTCATCGTAGGCAGGATGCTCGAAGCTTTCTCGCCATCCTGCAAGGTGGAATACACCACGGTCGATGCGGTATGCGCCGCACAGAAATTCCGTACCCGGACATACCGCATACTGGAAAAAGGATGGACCGGTGTCTTGGGACGTGAAAACCTCATCGCAGAAGAGGGCTTCTCCTGTCTCTCCCTTCCCGAACTGTCCCGGGACGAACTGGTAGAGGTGGCCGGTTGCAGCATCATCCGCAAGAGAAACCTGCCGCCCTCCCCCTATACGGACGCGGAACTGGTCGGATTCATGGACAGGAACGGACTGGGAACGGTAGCCACACGAGCCAACATCATCCGCACCTTGCTCGAACGCAAATATATCCGTTATTCGGGGAAATACGTCATTCCGACTCCCAAGGGGCTCTTTTTCTACGAAACGGTACGGGGCATGAAAATAGCCGACGCCTCCCTCACCTCAGGCTGGGAAGCGGAACTGGCACAGATAGAGCGGGGCGAACGGACACCAGAGGAATTTCTGGACGGTGTACTGGAACTGGTGAAGGGGATCACCGGTGAAATCCGCCGGATACAACGGCCGGAGGAATGACCCGAGGAGGTTTACCGGCCATCCGGATTTCAAACTGACAAAAGAGGAAAGAGGTACAGGCATCATCAGAGGCCCGTGCCTCTTTTCTTTTTTAGAGATCCGGCCTGATTCCGGTCCGGACAAAACGGCAGGATAGTTTTTCCGCTTTTAAGCGGCAAAGGTCTTGGATTGCCTCATTATTTGCTGCAAGGCGGCCCCTTTCAGGGGCTTGGTTGGGGAAAGAAAATCATCCTCGCTCCGCTCCGGTATTTTCTTTCCCCAAGCCTTGCGCAAAAAGGCAATCCAAGGGCCGGGAGCCTATAAAATCGGGAAAACATATCCCGATGGGATTATTCATACTTAAAATTATAAAGAACATGAAACTGCAACTCATCGAAAAAATCAGCAGACAAGCGGTAGCGCTGGTCCTGCTCGCAGGAATATGCCTGCTTTACAGCAAGGGGATCGTCCCTGTGTACACCACCGTCCTGTTCCTCTTCTCGGGAACAATCATCGGATTCTTTTTCAGGACACTCTCCTTTGTCATAAAAATACTTCTTGTCCTGCTTCTGGCAGGCATATTCGTATAACCTTCAATCCTTCAAAGTCATGAAAACAGCGACATTTTCTTCCCCGGCTCCGGTCATGCCGGCTGCATGGCCCGCCACACACCGTATCAGACCTGTTAGAAAACGTATCCCCGGCACGGTGGACAGACCGAAACATATCGGTTACTATCTGGAACCGTTGAGAGGCATCGCCTCAAAACCCGACAGGCGGCAAATCCTGAAGGATTTCTTTAACGAAACGAATGTATAACACTTAATATTTTACCACTATGTTTTTTCAAGCTATCAACCAAATGATTACAGCCGGCACTGACCTGAGTTTCAGTATCCGGCAAGTCAACAACCGTCTGACCGTGGCTGTCATGCCCCGCCGCACCGGACTGAAAGGCGAAGCCGGGGGGCAAATCGTCCCCCTGGTATTGAACGGCACTCCGGAGGAACTGGATGCGGAGTTCCTTCAAGCCATCAGCACTCCCGTACAGAAAGCGCAGGGCATCCTTACCAACCTGGAGACATTCGAAAAACAGGCGGAACAGGCGGCGTCGCAGAACAAGGGCGCCAAATCCCCACTGGAAAAGGAACCGAAGGAGGTCAGGGAAAAACGGGAGAAAATGGAAAAATTGCTGAAAAAAGCGGATGAGGCGACCGCCTGCAAACGCTATTCCGAGGCACTGACGTGGCTCAGGCAGGCGAAGGCACTCGCCACGCCTGAAAAACAGAAGGACATTGACGCAAAAATGGCGGAAGTGCAGAAAAAAGCCTCCGAGGGAAGCCTTTTCGGAGAGGAACCGCTTATGCAGGCGCCACAACCGCGACAGGAAGCACGACCGCCGTACAGGCAAGACGGACAGGCGCAGATTTTCGAGCCGGAACCGGCAGCAGCCATGCCGCAAAACGTACCGCAACAGCAGCCTCCGCAACCGGTACAATATGCACAGCCTGCCCCGTCGGTCCAATATGGAACGGACGGAAGACCGGCTTACCCTCATCCTTATGCGGAACAACGGGGTCAGATACCCCCCGGACAACCCGTGCAGGCATCGCAGCCCATGCCACAGCCCATACAGTTCCATCAGCCCGTACACATGCCGCAGCAGCCCGTGTACGGAGGACAATGGCAGCAGCCGGTCCCGGCGCAACCGCAGAATGTCCCCGTACAGGCCGCACCGGGAGACAACGGGAATCGTGAGTACAGGTCACAACCGCAGCCGGCGGAAATGTACAGCTTTGACAAGGATGACGAATGTGACAGGGAACTCCTCCGGGAGGACCCTTATGCCGAATATCTTGACTTTCCGGAAGAATACCGGATGAAAGATGAGGCGCAAATGGAAACGGTATGTTGTTAAACCTTATAAAAACAAAAAAATTATGGCACTTGAAATCAAAGGATTGCAGAGGATATTCAAAATGAAGAAAAATTCTATAGAAATGGAGCTGGCAGATCCGGACAGCAACATGTCCCCTTCCGAAGTGATGGACTTCTATTCCATGACCTATCCCGAACTGACCACGGCTACCGTGCACGGGCCGGAATGGGAGAATGACAGGACGGTTTACCGGTTCAAGACAACCATCGGGACAAAAGGATAGGGATATGGCGAAAATAAAAAGAAACAACCAAAAGAAGGAAACATGCAGATTATTACCGAAATCCCTGACGGAAAACCTGGCAGGCCTGATTATCAGGGAAGCCGGTTCCTCAAACGTCAGCCGGGGTGTGACCTCCCGAAAAAGACGGAGGTTGCCACCGGCAGAAAGCCTAATGCTTTTCTGACCGGGAAAGTCCCCCCCATTGCGACCGATTATTACATGGAAAGCAATACGGATGAAACCGAAACAAATCTCACGACATCCGAGAATTTTGACTTCCTCTACCGGTCGGCATTAAGATATGCCGGGCTGGCGGGGATAAAACTCCCTTTCCGTCCGCGGAAAGGGGGCAGTCCCCGCATGAACATCGCCGGACTGTACCGGGCAATGGACGAGGCGCTTCCCGAACAGGTCAATCTGGAGGAAAAGGCGGGAAGGCTTTACTTCTGCCTGTACAGGTTTCATGAATGGCCGGATTACACATTGTTCTGGATTCCCATTGATTTCATAGAGAAAATCCCCGTACCGGTACGGGGTATCGTCCGCGAGTTCATCCGCCGGTTCATCCGGCACCACGGATTGAACATGGTCAATGAAACATGGTATTACGAACTGGCACTGGAAGAACTGCGTGACTGGAAGAACCGTGACCCGGACGCCTCGCCTCAGGAGGTCAGGCGAAACAGCCTGCTGGCGGAATCCTATGAAAACGGAAAAATCTCAAAAGCGCTCAAGCGGATGGAGGGAAAGCCGTTCTGCATACGGCTGGAGGACAAAATACGGGAATGCCGGACAGAAACGAAGACGGAACGGGAACTCCTCGGACTGGTAAGCGAGGGGCTGGAACTGATAACACCGGACAGCCCGTGTCTCATACAGTATTATTACGACTGGGCGTATGAGAAAGAACCGGATTTTCCACCGATAGAACTTGGCACCCAAATCATGCTGGCATACTCCAACAATGATATGCTGGCAGAAAACATGGAGGCTTATTTCAATTCGGACTGCCGTGAAACCTATACCATCACCCCGGTCACATACATGTACCTGACACCGGAAACGGACAGGCTGTTCCGCATGGACGATTACCCGGAAAGGCTCTCAAAGTGGATGCAGAGGTTCATGCAGCATATAAACAGCTCCTTTTAATTTCCCCAATCGAAATTTCAAATCAAAAATCAGATAAAGATGAACGAACTGACCAAGAAGATGCAGGAGATAATGGTGCCCAAAGCGGCGCTCATCGCCTATGAATACAGGGAAAGCACTTATACAACCGGAAAGAATTACCTCGAGCTCCGTCCCATCAACCAGGCGGGCAGAATGGAAGCGGGCATTCCGGTCACGTATGAGTTCATGAACGCCCTGGTGGAATCCTATTCGGACGAAAGACAGAATGTACCCCACGGCAGGATGCCTTCCAACATGTTATGGTGCGACTCCCGGAAAGGGCATGAGAAATATATATGGTACAACCCGCCGGGGAAACGGAGGATGTTCTTCAAGGACAGCCTGAACATCAAGGATGGCGTATTCCATCTGCCGGGAGTTGTCTACATCATTGAAAACGAGAGAATGACAATATTCGCCTACAAGGGACGGATGCCGGAAGAGGACACACCGCTTTATCTGGCGCCTTTCTTCAATGTGACGCGCGGAAGTGTGTGCCTGGGCAGCTCCACATTGAAGAAACCGGAAAATATGGACTTCCACGCACTTCAGGAATATTGGGAGAAACGCTTCTGGCTCAGCGAATTCTCGCACCTGGGAGGAAGTGAAAATCCGACACGCGGCAATCTGGTCTTGGTAACGGAGCAGGCACGGGAGCGGTCGTTCAACAATGACGAGCTCAAACCGGCAAACAAACAGCTAAAAGATATACTGTCATGAGAAAGATACATTATACAGACCAATACCTCCTCAATCCCTATCATCCGGTAACCGTTTTCGTAATCGGGGCAGGAGGCACAGGCTCCCAGGTCGTCACCGGCCTGGCACGTATGGGCATGGCATTGCAGGCGCTCGGCCATCCGGGACTGCATGTCACGGTTTTTGACCCCGATACCGTTACCGAAGCGAACATCGGACGCCAGTTGTTCAGCGAGGCGGAAACCGGGCTGAACAAGGCTGTGGCACTTGTCACCCGTATCAACCGGTTCTTCGGCTACGCCTGGGAAGCGAAAGGAAAGAGTTTCCCGTCAAGGCGGAAACACGACGATGACAGTCCCGGACTGGCGAATATAATCATTACCTGCACGGACAACATCCGTTCCCGGCTTGACTTGTGGAGACTCCTGAAGCACCACAGGAAGAATACGCACAATGACGAAAAGACACCGATTTACTGGATGGATTTCGGCAACGCCCAGACAACCGGGCAGGTTCTGATAGGCAATATCCGGAACAAGATACATCAGCCCGCCTCCACCGAGTACCACACCATACCCAGAATGAATGTGATTACCGAGGAGACAAGTTATTCCACCATTGAGGAGAAGGATTCCGGACCGAGCTGTTCGCTGGCGGAAGCATTGCAGAAGCAGGACCTCTTCATCAACTCCATGCTGGCACAAACCGGCTGCGACATCCTTTGGCGCATGTTCAGGGAAGGAAGGACCTTTTACCGGGGAGCTTATCTCAACCTTGACACGTTGCGGGTGAATCCCATCCCGGTATAACACGGAAAAGAGAGTGTCATAATGACCGAATTGAAAAATCCAGAGGGTGTCAAAATTAAAATGACTCTTTGAAAAGCTACAGATTGCAACTGCAAGACCTGAAAAGAGCCGTATCAAGCTCTGTTTTGAGCAATGATACGGCGCTTCTTTTTGCCTTTAAGAATGTTCAAGTTTCAAATCAAAAGCTCATCCGGGCTAAACTGGAGTTTCGGTCACTCTTTATAAAAAACGTTCAGCGTTTCAACCGCACGGCGCCCGCCACTCCTTTTTCCGTCCGGACCAGCTCATAACGCTCCAGTTTCTCATACAGTTTTCCCAAAGTCTTGCAACCGTATCTTTTTATCTTGAACTTGGGCATCATCCTCTTCAGGGCGGTTCCGATCAGCGAGAGAGGGACTTCCGTCTTACCGTCGGCGGCCTCCTCGAAAGCCCTGTCAAAATATTCCATATCCCGCCGGAGAAAGTATCCGGGCGTATTCTCCACCGGCTTCCCTTCCATGCGGTCCGCATACAAAAATTCAGTACAGGCGCGTACCAGCGGTGCCGGGGTCTTGCCTTCACCGTATCCCAACACCGGCAGGCCGGCTTCCCGTATCCGCTGGGCAAGCAGGGTATAATCACCGTCGCTGGCAACCAGGCAAAAACAGCCGGCAAGTCCGTCACGCAGAATATCCATCGCGTCTATGACCAGGGCAATGTCCGTGGTGTTCTTCCCGGAGGTAAAGGAAGAGGCCTGTACCAGCCGGAAACCGTGTTCTCCGGCGGCATCCTTCCAGCCGGAAAGCGATTTCCGCGTCCAGTCACCGTATATCCGTCTGATAATGGCATTTCCGTGGCGGGAGACAAACCCCATCACATCCTCCAAATTCTCGAAGGATGCGTTGTCACCGTCCACCAGGACCGCCACCGCATATTTCATATCTGTCTTCATAATATGTATTTCAGGTACAAAGTTAACATAACTTCCTCATAGTGAAATAAAACATTCTCTATTTTTTCTTCCCGCGCTGTTGCAGGAACTCCTGCACATCCGAACTGCGATAAAAGTTCTTCCCGTTCTCATCCGTCTGATAATACCGAATCAGCCCTTTCTCCCGGTAACGGGCCACTGTCCGCAACGACACCCCGAGCAGCCTGGCCAGGTCATAGTTGTCCAACAGCTTGTCACCATCCATGCAGTCCTTCACACGCATCATACTGTCCAGTTTCTTTTCCATCCGGTCAAACCCTTCCACTATGGTCATAATCATTTTCTCAAGCACTTCATTGTCTATATACATCATGGCATGTCTCTCCTGTATTTTAAAGGTTATTACTGGAATACCCTTTCTTGTGCGCACTGTAAGAGTATATGCCATTCATAGTGAAAAAACCGTGCCGTCAGCCGGCGCTTCACAAAAAGCCTCAAACGAATATCCTGATTATAAAATAATTAGAAAAGAATACAAATTTTATTCCGCGTCTTATTGTAAAAAACAAAGTGTAAAGTTGTAAAGGGTGCATTGTAAATTTTACAAGTCGCGTACAATCTCCGCTGTCTTACTTTCCTGTCAGCAGCGCCGATAAATGATGTTTCCAGACAACCCGTCTGACTGTTGCCGGCGGGGGCATCCGGAACGTACGGGCCAGAAAGACAGCGCCTGTCACTATGGCACCGACCCTTTCCAGGTTATGGGCATACTCCAGCAGGCTGTCACCGCTGGTCAGCAGGTCATCCACGATTACGACCCGTTTTCCCCGCAGCCCCCGCGCCATCATATAATTGGCCGTATCCACTCCGGAACGTCTTCCGGAAGTATGTTTGCTCGTAAGTATTCGATAAACTCCCTCGTATATTGGGTAACGTATGTTCATAATGTCGTTTATCCATTTTATCGTTCTATGATTTATTGTTACATCAATTCATCAACCCAAAGATGTACGGGTTCTATAGAAGTTGATATTATCTCTACTAATGGAGCGGATAAAAGGAAGTTTTCCCCCTTTTCCCCTTATTTTCCTGTGATAAATGTGATAAAGCGATATTTTTATCCCTACTTTCCCGCCATAATTGGTATAAAA
>ENA-UADH01000146-UADH01000146.1-human-gut-metagenome-genome-assembly--contig:-NODE-146-length-26232-cov-8.802307_pt1 | contig 26232 bp, 25 predicted proteins | sample MGYA00244225_ERZ654250 | MGnify/ENA primary metagenome ERZ654250 (study PRJEB26926, sample SAMN06164905) | human gut metagenome | biome: ENVO:00009003; feature: ENVO:2100002; material: ENVO:00002003...
TCATGCCTAGTCTCGTGGGCTCGGAGATGTGTATAAGAGACAGCTAAATATTTAATCAATAGAAATTATGGAAAATCAAAACGACGATTTCCTCATGCCTGAGAAAATTCAGACTGAGATTGAAAAGAAAGTAAAAGAGCTGAAAGATTCGGACCCCAAACTGAAACGTGTATTCCCGATTTTGGTAGAGGGAGATGAAGATGAAGGCGAAAAGCCATACTATATCGGCTACTTTAAGCAGCCACCCTTCCCGGCGTTCAGCAAGTATCTGTCCCTTTCCCAGAAAGACCAAGCCGGTGCCATGCGAGAATTGGCAAAAGACTGTTTCATAGACGGTGACAAGGAATTGATAAAAGACGATTCGCTGTTTATCTACGGTCTTATGCCTCATTTGGCTAAAATTATCGAGATGCGCAAAGGAAGACTCGTAAATTTATCAAATGCTGGGAAGTAAGAGACGATCAGTTTATCCGTCACAGACAGATATTCATACGGCATTATTTTCCCAGCGTAAATATAGATGAATTAGACGATGAAGAGTTTGCGATACTGTCGGAAGAAGCCGCATGGCTTCATAGCAAAATGCTTATAACTCAACAGGCAAACGCGCTTGGTATGCTTGCATAAAGCGTCTCGTTACCCATCTTTTACCAAAGCCCCTTATTCACAATTGGATAAGGGGCTTTTTCAATCTTTCAAGGTATCAAATCGCTATTCTTTAGAAAACATAAAAAGATGGCAGAGAATTATATCGTTAATTATCAGATAAACGTGAACTCCAACCCAGCATTGGAGTCTATACGTAAGTTTCAGCAAGCCACGGCTGAAATGGAAGCGTTGACAAAACGCTTTGATGTTATTGCAAAAAGCATTGGCAAAGTCAACTCTGCATTGGCTTCTATCAATACAAAACCAATTGATATAAAAATTAATACCAGCGTAGCAGAGCAGGGACTCAAACGTATATTGGGACACCTGGAGGCAATCAAGAAACAGTCAAAAGCTGTATTGGGAGGGGCTGCAAGTAAGCCTTTGTATTCATTTTCGGATATAAAGAAGCTTCACAACACTATCAATTCAATAAACGGTACTTTAATACAGCCAAAGGCTAATACGGATAACGCCATAAAAAGTCTCGACAAATTATTGGCGAAAATTAATGAGATTAAATCAAATAGCAGGATTACCATAACAGCAAGCGCTGCCGGAGCCTCCAAAGCAGCTTCCAGCAATGCCTCCAAAGCCGGTATCCCAGTTGTACGCATGGCAAGGGAAACAGGAGCTGGACACAGTACCTACTTATACCCGTCTACCCGACAGGTATTGGGGCCAACATATGCTAATACGGGAACAAATGTTGCTGGAGAAATGATTAAGGGCATGGGGGTTGCCTATGGACTCAGCTCTTTAATGTCGGGGGTAACTTCTGTTTTTAGGGATGCTTCTGCCTATGATAACATAACTCAAACCACTAAAAACATCCTTCAGGCTCACGATAAAAATATAGGTTTCGAGGCCCGATTTGACGAAATGAACCAACTCATGCGCCAGGTTGGTGTGGAAACCAAATATACGGCCCCGCAAGTTGCTGAAGCCGGTAAATTCTTGGCTATGGCGGGTTTTGATGTTGATCAGATAAAACAAGCCGTTCGCCCTATATCAGATATTGCACTTGTTGGTGATACAGATTTGGGAGAGACAGCGGATGTCGTAACCAACATTATGACCGCTTATGAAATCCCCGCAAAGCAAATGGATAACACAGCCGATATTCTTACAATGACATTCACAAAAACAAACACAACATTGTTGGAGTTGGCAGAATCATTTAAGTATGCTGGTACGGTAGCTCACCAATCAGGACTGGATTTTGAAACAGCATCTGCTGCATTAGGTGTATTGGGCGATGCCGGTTTGAAAGGTTCTCATGCAGGTACAACATTGCGTATGATGTTGTTAAATATGATGAACCCTACAAAAAGGGGACAAGAAGCGTGGGATTTATTAGGTATTAGTACCAAAGACAAGAACGGCAACCTGAGGAATTTTACTGATATTTTGAGCGAATTGCATGAGAAGCAGCAAAGCATGACTTCCGGTGATTTTACAACATTAATCAACAAAATGTTCAGAGTTACCGCAGCGCCGGGTGCGTTGGCATTGATAAATAATGTGGGAAAGGTGCAAGAAGTAACCGGACTCAACAAAAATTCAATGGGGCTTGCTTCAAATTTGGCTGATGAGAAGAAAAACACCATACAGGGTCTGTGGTATCAGATGACTTCCGCATTTACGGAAACTGGAATGCAAGGATTTGAACAGATGCAGGGAGTAATCCGTGATTTTCTCCTACGAATGATTGAGTTGATGAAATCCCCCAAATTTGCCACAGCATTGAAAAACGCAATGGACATGTTCTTGAAAATAGCCAATGTAATCGTTGACGTATTTAACAAGATTATGACCATGTGGAATTGGATACCAAATTGGGGCAGAACAGCATTGCAATGGTTTATAAAAATCCAAATGGTATCAGGTGTTGTTGCGGGAATCGGGCAGAGCATATTAAGCACTGTGTTGATGGTACGTGCAGTGTTTATGGGAGATTGGTTATCAAAATTCCTTTTAAAACCTCTTTTTACTGCTCTCGTCTATATGGTACGGATATATAATATAGAAAAGAGCCGTTATGGTTTAAACAAAGGAAAAGCTATTCTTAATACGTTAGGTGGTAGTTTGTTGTATGGTGGAGGTAAAATCAAGCAGTGGCTTGTTAGTGGAGAATCAATAGGTAATGTTGTTGCAAATAGTGGCGGTAAAACAATAAATAATCTTACCCAAATGGGTGGCGCAACACTATGGGGAATTATAAAAAAAATTACGCGTTTTTTATTAACCAAACCTATGGGCTGGGGTGTGATGGTAGGAGCAGCTATCACTTATATAGGTTCTAAAATTGATGACGCATATAAAATAACAGAAGCCGCCCGTCAGGCCAATGAAGCATGGGCACAAAGTTATCGTAATTTGAATGTCGACAAACTTAAATTGTCAGACCCAGATGCTTTAATGATAGGCAATATGCGCATATTCAATAACGAATTGTTAACCCAAAACGAGCGTATTGCCCAGTCTACTGAATTATGGCATCGTTATTGGATAGAAAAGAACGGTCCCAAACAAAGCGTGGATGATCAGACCAAGTTCTTTGATACAGCCGCAGGCAGAGATCCGGAATTGTTACAACGATTGGAAGCCGCAGACCAATGGACAGGCGTAGATAAAACTTTCCGCTCATTGTTCAATGCTTTGGGAATGAAGCAGACTTTCCAAAAAGGATTGAACGGGGAAAATTATTATGCGTATGAATTGCACGGACGTACTTTAAGCGGAACAAATACAAATGTTTTTGCGAGTAATGGAGAAATAAGCGAACAGGTAGCCGTTCAAATGATGCTGGCTCAATTGGCGGATCATAATTCCAAAGAGAATCTGGATTTGAGCAAATATCTTTTGCACACAGCCACTTCTGCTCGCAATTCCAAGGATTTGTCTAATATATTAAGGAATGCCGCAGACAGGTTTATTCCTAAAATGGGTAGTTGGGATCCTAAATGGGATTGGATTAGTGCAGAAACATTCCACGATGACATGACTGAAGGGGACGTGCACCGTTCACAAGCGTATATACGGCACCTGATTAAGATTATGCAGGGAACAATTAGTGCGTGGAACGATTATGCTTCAATTCTTAGGGATTTTGAATCCGGCCAAACCATAGACCCTATAAGAACCCAAAGAATATTACAAGGATTGTTTGGCCCCTTATTTGATCCTACAGAAGGGTTGTTCGGAACCGAAGGTTGGACCAAGCGCGTGCAGGATATTGTAAACAATCCAGATAAATATAATTTAGAGAGCGAACAGGCTGCTGTTGATTATATTACAGAAACATTTGACCGATTGCTTTCCTGGTATGACGATTTATATTCCGGGCACAAATCATTGTTTGCCCCGTTCATAAACCGAACGCCTATACAGAATCTTTTGAAAGAAGGGGATATACTGCCAGCTGGTGGGTTTTATGGACCTAAGGGCGAAGGGGAGACCGCAATCTTTGGTGGTGTAAAGTATGTATCAAAGTCGGTTGCTCCATACGCTACCCCTCAATGGGTAGATACAACCGGGAAAATATATACTCCCAAATCAGGCAAGGACGCCTTTCAATTGAATCCGGCAACAGACCAAGATTTGGCTTCCAGTATTCATAATGGTTCGGACCAATCTCAATACCAAAGCCATTATAATAATTACAATGCCGCTCCCAAACAAATGGTAGTACGTATTGAGAATTTAATGCGCGTTGATCACCAAACCATTGATATGACGGATGAGAGGCAGTCTGCGGCACTGGCAAATATAAAACGGGAAATGGCCGCAGCTTTGTTAGATGTAGTTCAAGATTTTAATGAAAATATAGCATAATATGAGTTTTGTCAGTTCTTCATTTTCTAAATTAACAATAAATGTCGGCAATGGGTTAGCGCATACAGGTATAAATGCAGCTTTTTATGCCGCTAATTATAAAAAAAGAGATGGTCAGTTGAAGTTTATATCCAATAGAGGATACAGTAATGTGTTTGTGTACGCTGCAAAAAGAACAATGATGCAGATGACTTTTGCCACCATCAATGACCTTTATCCTAAATATATACGCCAGTTGGACAGAAAAAAAACTGCTGAGTCTTATCAAAATAATCAGGGAAAAGAACTCCAAAAAATCATAGAGAATGGTCAGAAAACAGATCAAGACACCTTTAATAAGCAGGGTGTAACTTTAAAGTATCGGGGAAAGCCGGCGAACGAGGGGTTACTTCTTTGGATTAAAAACGAGAGCGGCCAGCCACAGTCAACGGCTTTTAATACATATTGGGATAAAATAAAGGGGCTAAGTAATGAAGCTGCTGCCAGTTCTTCGCTAAATGCAGCTACAGAGGTAAAAGTGCCTGGAGAATTGGTGTTCTTGGATTTGGGAGCCATTGTGCAGGCACAGAGTTCTAACAATCTCGTGCTGACTAAGGTGCAGGGGCGAGATTGTTCTCGTAAAGAATTGATTTCAGGGGGCGACGTTAGTTTCACTGTAACAGGAGAAATTACAAGTAATTATCCGGACGTATATCCATATGCAGAAGTATCCAAATTCATTACATTAATGCAACACAAGGGTGTTATTCAGGTATTTAACCTGATGTTCCAGCAATTTAATGTTACTCAAATTCTGATTAAAGATTTCAATATGGGGCAGAAAAAGGGGTTCAAGAATGTTCAGCCATACAGCTTCACATGTGTTGCCGTTGAACCTGATGATGCGGTAAAAGTCGTTGAAGACACTATCAATGGAACTAATATTGAAATATCGCAAATGAATAAAAAGGGGTGGGCTAAGGTATTGCTTGACCAGGTAAAAGCGTCTGCCGCCAATCAGGCCGCTCAGATGATAGAAACATTAACATCAAATGTGATTTAATTATGAAGAGTTCTAATGCAATTGCATACCAAGACGGATTGGACATCTTGGTATGCAAAATTATAATTTGGGAACCATCCGATAAACAGGTTATAGACATTAGCGATCCGGACGAGAACAAGTGCCTGGTATTGCGTGAATGTCAAAGTATAGAAATAGAAGAGTCTTATAAAAAACTTATAGGTACAGCTTCTGTAAGATTTCCAAGAGGGACTGTGATAAAACGTACTGTTACAGCTAATGGAATAGAAGAAGATGGGGTTACTTCTATATACACCGAACGTTTGAACGATGGGGCGATAATCGAAAAGCGTCCCGGTTATTCAGTGGCCCAACCAAAAGACTTTAAAGTTGGGCAACGAATCCGTATATATTTAGGATATTACCGGGACAAAGGAAAAATATTTGCGAATGAAAAAGCCCGCCAGCAAGAAATGGAAAAAGAAGCGTTGGGACACGCGCCTAATTTTGATGGATATATTGTCAAATGTGGCGTCTCCACTCCAATAGAAATCAAATGTGAAAGTGTTGCGAGTAACCTTAAACGGAAGACTTGCCCAAACATCCTGATAAACAATGCTACCATTTCAGATTTATTAAAGGCTGGAGGAAAGTACGATCTATTGAAAGGCACAGGATTGGAGTTACACCCAGACACCTTAAAAGAGGAAATAAACATCGGAAAAATCCAATTAAGTGATGACCTTACGATAGCAGATGTACTAACCGAATGGGGAAAATATGGTTTGTATTGTTTTCTCTGTTATGATAACGACAAGCCATATATAAAGGTTGGAATGCCCTTTTCCAAGAACAAAAACATGCTTATAGAGAACGACAGCGAACCATCAATGGGAACATTGATTCAATTCAATTACCATGTGGCAAATGACAACCTTACACTAATGAACGTAGATCCGGCATATCTGGCTGTTTCAGCCGAGGGATTCCGAATGGAAGGAAAAAAGCAGATTAAATATAGTATAACTATAAGGCTAAATCCGGAATGGACTGGAAGCAGCGACACCGAACACAAGAAGTTTCAACTTCTCAATGAAACCAAACTGAGTACAAAAGCTATGAAGTTGGGGGCGGTCACTAAATCCAAGTCCAGAGACCGTGTTGATTTAAGCAAATACACTGTTATCCCCTACATATCCAGAAAAATAGGTGTTACAGAAAGCGAATTGGTTCAGGAAGCTGAAGAATATTTTGAGAATTATAACCGAAATGGAGTGGATGGAACCTTGGTTATATTCGGAGATCTAAACATTAAAGCTGCTGCAAAAGTTGAGTTATTAGATTTCAGAGAACCTGAGAAAAACGGTTGGTATCGTGTAGAAGAAGTGAATACGAAATTTGGAGTGAGTGGTTTTCGGCAAACCCTGAAATTGCCGTATTGCATAGCAAAACCCGAAAAAGAATAATTATATGAAACACATCACAAACGATTTAAGCGCAAACGAAACTATCTATGAAGCAATCAGGCAAATAGCTTTTCATAAGTTAGTTAATCCACGTACCAACGTAATGAAAAACACATCTAAAATATCAGGTTACGTTGTAAAAGTTCATACTGACGCTGATGATGCGCTGTGTGGAACGGTGGATGTACAAGAATATTTATCAAGCCTTTCAGAACAACAGTCTTTGGAAAATGGCTTGTCGGTAGGTTTGCATGAAGGGGTGTACCTTTCTGCTATCCAAAACAATGAAAACGGTATGGTGATTATCCCTTATCTTTATTCAGACGTAGTAATCACAACAGACCCCGCAACATTGCGTGAATACGTTATCCAATATTCTCATGCTGACACAGTACAAATAGATGCACACAATAAAGTTGTTATTGGGGTCACAGAAACCAAGGAATGGGAGGACTCTGAGGACTCTCCTGATATAGATGAACTGGAAAAGACAGGGGTTCATGCGCACACCACTTACACCCCTGTATCTATATTGTCAGAGGTAGCTAAGGGGGATAATGAATCAGATAAAAGTATTTTTCAAGTCACTGCTGATAACATTGTATCTCAGCATGATAAAAGCCAAATACTTCTTGATGCCAAACAGATTTTGGCCAAATACAATGCCAAGGAAATTGTAATAAAAGAGGATGGGGTGTATTTGGGTAGTGGAAGTGCTAAGGAACCCGGCGTATTAGGAAATCAATTAGCAACTTTATTGGTTGATTGGTTAGGAACATTATCCCAAATGATGACACCAACAATGATGGGTCCTCAGCCACCAGCCAACTTAGCCAAATTTGTGTCTCTACAAGCAAAAGTTAATTCATATAAGGCATCCATATCAGGATTTTTATCAAAAACCGTAAAAGTCGCAGAATAATGGCAAAACTAAATGAAGGTATATCACAAATAGAAAAGGGGAGCATACTGGAAACAATGTACAATCGTTTCGTGTCAGGTATGGAGCAAGCATCTCACGAAACACTCCCTGATTTTACAGGGCCAGAGTACGTTGATGGATATGTAGTCAATGAAGAGAAAATTAAAGATGAAATAAGTGATTATGAAGATATTACCCGAAAAAACGCTGCTTATTTATTGGCAAATACGATTGTCGGTAGTTTGACGGGAGGCGGTGATGGCGGGGAAGGTGGAGGCGGTTTTGTTTCCATCAACGGTGATTCTATGGCGGGGAAATTGAACGCCTTGTATGGTTTTGCGGCAGGATTTAATGGCATCAAAATTCTGGATGTCTATCAAATTTCTAAGCCTAACCAAGATAAAAAGACAAGCATCGTCTCTATTGATGGAGAATTGCATTTGTCTTCATGTGGACTGTATATCAATAATGCGAATATACTAAAGTATGAGAACTATATACTGTCCATTAAAGCAGGCAATATATTATTGGACGGTAATGTCATGTGCAGTGGGCGCATCACATTAGAAGAACTGGAGATTTCCAATAACGGTATTAAGTATAAAGATTATGACTTTTATCATGCCGGCAACTCTAACAAAGAAGATGTTAGCTGGACCATGAAAGACGGAACAGTTGCAGGAAACTTATCTGTATCAGGAGACGGTGTTTTTGGATCTTCAGTGTCTGCTTTGTATGGTGTTAAATTAGGGTTTGAAGGTACAGATGTATTGTCCGTTTCAGCTCCAAGATTAGCCCAGTTAAGGGGCGATTTGAACCTAATTGGATGGGTAGGGATACAGTTGAATGGAAATTACGTTATTCATGCAAAAAACAGCAATATCATATCTTTTTCTGCCAATGATAAAATTCTAAATTTTGGGGATGATGGCACCAAACAAATAAATCTACAAACCAGTGTTTACGATGATGACGGTGAATATGAATTGATTTCAAAGTTCGGTTCTGCTTATTTCCCCGCATCGTTTAAAGCCGGTCATGGATTAGGAAATGTATTGGTTGAGACATATAAGAAATCTTCCGAAGATGCAGGATTGATTTTCAAACGTTACATAAGATTCAATACAAAAGACGGACCGGGGTTTTATAGTAATGGTGATACGATATTCCTTGAGGCTCCATTCAAATATAATCAAGGATCTGGAGACAATGTCACCTCAACAATAGAAGTAAAAGAGTCATCTTTCGGCTATATAGAATCATCAAGTTTATACGCACCGTTAAACCGAAAGTCGTCCAGTCTTAAATTTTCTACAGATGCTGATTTCTTTGTTTTTAATAAAGCCATTGAGGGGGAAAAATCAATAGGAATTGCAAATTCTAAAACCCGCCTTCTTGACAATGAACTATTCTTTAATGATTCAATCTACTGGCTGGCTTTAGAAAATGGGGTTAAGCATTACGGTGATGCCTATTTTGTGAACAATATTGGCTCCGTTGTTTTCTCCAGTGGTTTTGCAGGAAGCGGTTGGGGGATTATTCAAAATTTATTGACTGGCAATATAGAAGCGACATTTGATGGGCTTACAATTCGTAAAAAAGCAAGATTCTATGAATTGGAAGTACAAAAGCAATCTGTTACTAATGGGTCTTTGTGGGTCAGTGACTCTTGTTCCGGAGACTTGGTAGAAGAAATAGTATAAATGGCAATATACACATTCAAAAAATATAAAATTTCTCTTCAACACGACACAAAAAAAACTCAAGGATTACGCACCGGAGATATAATCAGAAGACAATATTTTGACGGTAAAAATTTAGTTTATTCCTTAATGTGTGTATTAAATTACGGAAAGGAAGAGGTACTTGATCCTAAAACCGGCAGAACTGTTGAGCGTAATTATTTTATAGGAGCATTGCTCGAAGGAGATGTGCCAAAATCGGAGCAAATATTGGATTTTGTACGTATCACCAATTTATTTGACACTTCCCGTTCTGGTGCTATGTATTTGACAGGCTCTGATGACCAGGCACCATACATGGATGTAATAGATGGTATTGGAAGAAATGCCAGCTTGTGTTGGCCTGAAAATGTAGCTACAAAAGATTATACCAATCCAAAATCTCAGTATATAGTGAAGGGGGCGGTAGATGTCGATTACCAGCCGTCAATAGAGGATAACTATCGGGTACTCCATTTAAAACGACAGAATACCGAGGATAAAAACTTTATTGGAATTCAACAAGACTTCAAAGAATACGTCAAAAATCCCAATAGAGTGCTTATTTCTTATAAAATCAAGTCTTCCCGTGAATTATCCTGCAAGATAAGTTTGGGTTTTCAGGACGGCACACGGATTGATGGAGAAGAGGATTATACGGTCACTACAGATTGGCAATACAAACTACATGCTGTTACCATTGATTATTCAGGAAGGTATTTGCGTACTCTAAAATTGGATACATCTTCCATGAAAGCACATGATGAAGTATGGATAGCGGACTTCAACATCATTTTGCTTTCCAGTGTTACCAATTTTAATGATGCTTGTCACACTCGTGTAGGAAAGCTAACCGGCATTATTGACCCTGTTTTTGGGCAGTTGGACAGTTATGGAAGTTATATACAAAAACTTTTTGCTTCTGGTTCTGCTCATATATCAGGAACTTTAACAGCAGGGGATGAAAACGGATTTGCTGCAACCTTTTATGCAGGGAAGATACATAGAAATACTTTTGTTAACTCATTGAATGTGGAGTTTACAACACCTGTAATCACGGATGATCATATTGACAACCCAACAGGTATAGGTAATGTGTATAAAATTGATGGCAATGCCACAATGAGGGCACAGACCAATAAATGGCTATTGAAAAATATAGGCCAATCTTATACCTTATCGTTTTGGCTATATGCTGAGGCTGGCGGACAGCTCTCAGTACTTCAAAACAACAAGGTTATTGGCACTATACAAATAGAAGAAAGTGCAACCTTATATTGGCAAAGACACAAAATCTCTTTTGAGTTACAGTCCCCACAAGAGAATGACGACTTAACGATTTCCTTGCTTCCAGAATTAGTTGATCCAAGTGTGTACATTTATTTTGTTGCTCCACAATTAGAGTCAGGTAATACAGCTACCCAATACCAACCAACAGACGATATATTGAGAGAAACCAATGATTATGGCGCATGGTTCAATAGAGGAGGGATTGGCGGAACAATTCAAAATCCATTATTACAACTGAATTTTGATGGGAAAGGTGGTATTGGTACTAAAAATAAATCGTTTTTTCTTGGATACGATGGCTCTGGGTATTTGGCAAACAAAAATATAGAATGGGATCATAATGGACATGTTGTTCTTGGAGATGATGTCACTATATCATGGGGTAACATTGCAAATACTCCAGGTTGGATTGATGATTGGGATTCTAATAAAACTGTGATTGGTGGCGAATCATTGATTACACCAAAAATCTTTGTTGGTAAAAAAATAGAAAATGAAGAAGGGTTAACAAATATCACAGGAGTTTATATAGGTCCTAATGGCAATGGGGCAGGCGTTTACGGATATAAAGAAGGCATTGACATATTTCATATTAATGAACGTGAGGGGAAAATTGCAGGCTGGGTAATAGATACTAATAAAATTTGTACTGAAGATTTAAAGCTATCCATTAATGCTGAGGGCAGTATAATAGCTCAAAATGAGTATGCAGAAGTTTTATGGGGGATATACAAAAGCGGTAAGGCAATATTTTCTAAAAACAATGTTCGATTTTTAGAAGATGGGTCTGCATATTTTAAAGGAGAAATTGAATCCGCTTCTGGAAAAATAGCAAATTGGACAATAAAAGAAGATGCCATATACATGGGTCAATTCTCCGATACCGGAACCACAGCAAGTCCAGAAGATATTACAATTGGGAAAACAGGTCTGAGAGGCTACAGTTGGTATTTAAACAGTAATGGTGACGGTGCATTAGGACATGGGTGTATTAGTTGGAACAGTAAGGGACAAGCCAATATCACATCTACAAAATCCGCAATGTTGGTGGCTGTAGATAAAAATGAAGACAATAGTTATAATTTAAAATTTAATTACAACCTGTCAAATGATATTGACCTATTTCATATTGGAGACATCTGCTGGGGGTGCGTTAACAGTAATAGTCCGATAGTTTCATGGTTTCGTATTACAAACGTAGCTACATCTGTGAACACGATCACTGTTGTAATGTATCCAAATGAAGATGTTCCGGGAGGCGTTAATTACGAGCCTATGCCTCAAATGCTTGTATCTGTTTACGGAAATGCTGACATTGAAGATTTAGAACGGTCCAGAAATTTTAAATTCGATATAAGAAAACAAAGTATGTTATTCTTATCGAATACACACAAGCCGATATTGGAAGACTACAACTACTCAATCAGCATCGGCAGATTTCCCCGTACCAAGGCACTTGAAAAGCTGCCGATTTCCGAGAATGAGACAGGCGTCATGGCACAGACAGTCATTGCCGAGAAATTCTACCAACTCGACCACAACGGCGATGTCATACCCAACAAGGTAGACCGGGGTATCTGGTCTCTGGAAACGGCCCAGAGCGGTGCTCCTTACCGTTTTGTGCAATACGAGCTGGCAAAGCCTTCCGGCAGCGAATATACCCTGCTGGAACAGCATACGGTCTACCACCTTGGCTGCAAGTGGGGGTGTCTGAAGGACAAGACAACCGACGAACCGAAATGGAACTCTCCGTCATGGGGGCTCCTTGAGGGCGACAGCAGGTATTCGCTCCAACTCTCCATTTCAGGCGGGGAGGCATTCGTCATAGGCGGTGTGGATGAGGTGATTTCCGGACGCGTTTTCTATGGTACAATTGATATAACGGATGATGTGATGGCGAACGATGCTACCGAAGTGGAGTGGTTCCGCAACAGTGGCAATGTTCCGGCGGACAACCTCTGGACGCCTGAGTATGTGGACGGAAACAGGCTTGCCATTCATATTGACAACGGGAATCAGCACGGGGTCGGTTCGGATTTCGGTTTTGTCAGCAAGTCCGTGATATTCACCTGCCGGGTATTCTTTCCGGTAAATGGCAGGTTGGAGAAAGTGGATATGAATTTAGGATTTGACATCGTATAAGAATTTATAGGTATATGGGATTAAAGAGTAACAAGCAGTGGGGCCGTATTTACGTTGCCCCCCTTTCCCTTCAGGGAGAGATAATAGTATTGTCGGGCAGTCCCGTGCAGACCTACGACAAGGAACTGCGGGAATACAGCCCCGATCGGACCCTGACACCGCTGGTCATCGTGCCGAAGGTATCGGCGTTCGACGAGAAGACGGTATTCGGTGAAATGGAACTCACGGGGGTGGAGTGGTTCGAGGGCGCACCCCGTGACAAGTCGGCCAACCGTATCGTCGAGGGCGAGTATTACAGCATTTCCGACGGCAGCGGCGGTGTGCCCAAATATGCGCTTACCATCCGGAAGAACATTCCGCCGGAGAAGCCGGTGGAGTATTTCGGCATCGCGATATTCACGGACCCGCGCACGAACCGCGAGGTCCGCTGTGAACGGAGCGTGAAGTCCTATGCGCACCTTTATGACAACAAGGCGTATTCGTTGCGCCTGAAGGGGGATTCCGTGATGGTGACCGACCCGCTTCGCCTGGCCGACCGTTCCGGTTATTGGGAAAGGTCAATAGAACCGCAGCTCTATACGGGCACTGAACCGGTGGATGATGAACACGCCGCATACTTCTGGGACATTCTTGAAGACGGAGCATACCGCCCGGTTACGCCGGACGACCCCGGCATCGTCTGCCATGACGGGAACGGAGTGTACACCCGTAAGCTAATGTATCAGGCGAAATATGTGACTGGCGCAAGCTTCCGTTGCCGTGCCTGTGAATATGCGGGCAGCAGACCGCAGGCTCCTACGGACGGGCGACTGGAAAAGGTTATTGAGGTAAAAACGGAGATGGCCGTTTCCTTAAATTGCGAAATTATCCAGACAAAAGGTTTTACCCTTTCCGATGATATGAAGCAGCCGAGCGCCTATGAGGTACGCATCTTCGACAACCGCCGCGAGTACGGTACAGAGTACGATGACCTTTTCCGCATCACATGGAAAGGCCAGAGTGCGAAGCCGGGCGAGCCGGAAAAGGTGCTGGCAACCGGCGGGCGGACACTGGAGTTCATTCCCTCGGACAAGGGTTTCCCGGCAGGACATATCTTCCAGGTGTGGGCGGAAGTGGGGCTTCTCACGGGTGAGTCCCTGATGGGCGATGAGGAAGGTGCCGTTATCTCCTCACAGATTGACGGACAGATGGTATTCATTGCCACGGGTCCGGTATATGAATAATTGAGTAACAACTTGAAACTTTAATCAATATGTACGTAATTGTAGAAAAGGCAAAGCTCGAAGGCAAATTCTTTGGGATAATGAATACCCTTCCAGATGGCAGGGTGTACATTCCTATCAGTGAGATGCGGAATGTGGGTACTCTTCTTGACATCGACATCATCGGTTCTGCACGTGAGTTGAAGGAACTGATAGAGAAACAGCAGGAAGCGATGCAGGATACGGAGGACATCGACCCCGGTTTTAGTGTGACACCCGAAGAGGAAGAGGAAATAGACCCCGGTTTCAGCGTGACCGGTCCGGAACAGCCGGCCGGGGCAAAGACTGACGGAAAAAGGAAAGGAGGCAGACGATGAACCAGAATCAAGTGACCGCTTCACTGGCTATCGTGGCGGTGAGTAACGGAACGACCGTCAACGGGTATGTACGCGTGGACAACGGTCCGCTTATCCAGGCATGGACAAAGGGAAGTGACAAGTATACACCGGACTTTGAAGCACTCGCAGAGGACAAACGCCCTATTGTCATTGTCGTGTTACGTGACGTGAGCAGCGGGCGCATTCTTATTCCTTCCAAACTTGTATTCAAGTACAACGGTACCGAACTTGCATTCGGGGAGGATGGGCTGTGTACTACGGAACAGTTTGCCGGTACTTTCAAGCGCGTAACCGGATACAATGTCAGTGTGGACTCGCAGTCCTATCCCATGACGGGACTTCGCGTCATGAAGAACCTCGTGCCCATCTCCGGATATGACAATGACCGTATAACCGTTTCCGGTGAGGTTGAAATCGGCGGGCATACGGTCTCGTTCAACGAGCTTGCGACGGATGTTGTTATCCAGGAATCATCCGGTAAACAGTATGAGTTATTCATTACTTCTGACAAGGGTACGCAGATAATCAATCCGTCCGAAGTGCTGACGTTGAAGGCATCGCTGTACAGCGGCGGAGACCTTATCAACGATTTGGGCAATATCACGTTGCAATGGAAGAAGCAGCTGCCGTCGGGAGAGGCCAACCTTGGTACACAGGGAACCCAGAACATTGCCGCGAATGATATTGACGGTTCGCTGGTGGTAAGTTGTGAGGCGGTGCAGAATGCGAAAGTTATTGCAAAGGGCTTCATTACCGTGTTCGACCTTAGCGACCCTATACTGGCGGCATTCAAGGTCAAGGGGCTTGCTTCTGACGGGCAGATATATCCGGGAGAAACGGGAACGCTGACGCCGTATGCCTATAAACGCCAGTCCGGAGAGGAAGTAGCGGTGGCAAGCTGGGACTTCGCCACATTCGATGGCGAGAACAATCCGTTCACGCTGTCGGGCAAGGACAGCAACAAGTTCCAGGGCAAGGACATCGCACTGACCTATACGGATGCGGCGCGGGCCAAGACATTCAGAGTAATCGCAACGAACACTAATCCCATTGAGCTATGATGACAACGGCGGTTTTGAGTGTCGTGGCGGTACGTGAGCCTGACCCGGTGGAATACGTTGACATCGAGTGCCAGCCGGCTGCCATCTCTGTGGACTGTAACAATGTACAGATGGTGCCGCTGAAGCTGAAAGCCCTGCACCGCAGCGGGGCTGATGCGGCCCTGCTGGATGTATTCTGGCGGCTGCATGTCCAGTCGTCCGGCAAGGACCTCGGTACGGCGGATTCCCCCGGTGCATCGTCCGAATGGGAATACTACCTTCCATCTGACAAATGGGGCAATGCGGATTCTATTATCGTGGAAGCGTACCGTGATAGTGCCCGCGAGACCCTTCTTGCTCAGAAAAGGGCCAGCATTGTGCGGCAGAACCCGTCCCCGTTCCCAGTTGATGGTGACTGGAAACCGCTGCCGTTCAAGTATAAGAACGGGGAATATTTCCTGGATAAGGACAAGGGTTTCGTGTTCATGTGGATGAATCCGGTGGCCGGAAACAGCGAGATGCACCCGTTCTTTGACGTGGCCCAAAATCCGGACACTACTTCCTGGAAATCCATCCAGGAATACCCACTACTGGGTACGCAGCTTTTACTTGCCAGAAAGATAGACGCAGACCTTATCGACGTGGATAATCTGCGGGTGAAGCACCTGGATGGCGCAGACGGGACTTTTACAGGTGATTTAAAAAGTGGTAGTGTCAATATTGCCGGCGGGAAAACCCTTCTGAATAAGGATGGAAGCGGGAAATTAGCCAATGGAGCGGTAAGCTGGACAAAGGAAGGTGATGTGGACTTTTCGGGAAAGGTGCATTTGAATAAGGTCACTATAGAGAGGGGTGTTACCCCTGGGATTTCTCAAAATGGGCAGATATGGAAAGTCCCTGATACAGCGGATACCTTTATGGACCACATGGTAATAACCAGTGCTTTGTCTCAAGTGGCTTTGTCTTCTAATTACGATTTTTGGGGTGGACGCTCGCTTACTATCTTTAATGTTTCTGATGGGAAAGTAAAGATATTTGGTAGTGGTGAACCTGGTATATATGTTCCCGGAAACGGCTGTATTCATTTGGAGTGTATTTCATCTACAGGAGCATTGGCAATATGGGGTGTGTTGGGTATTTCAGAAAATACTTTTATAGCGTTTCCGGTTCCATAATTAAAAAAAAATGTATGGATATGTTTTTAAGAATTAACGACAAGCTGCTACATTTTCTTGCATGCCTTGTCATCACGCTGACAGCGGGTGAGCTCTGTGCCGTTACAGCAGGTGTAACTAAAGAAGCCGCTGACTGGATGTACAGGAAGAACTGCAAGGTCGGTTCGGGCTGGGACTGGCTGGACATACTTGCAGATGCTGCCGGCATAGCGGTCGGCAGCGTATTAAGGAGATTGGTATTCGATTATTAATGTTAATAAAAAGGATTATGTTAGACACATTATTGGTTGCGCTGGTGATCTCAGTAGATACCGCGCAGGTAAAGGAATTTCCGCAGAAGGCGGAAGTCGAGTTCAAGAAAAACGATTTGAAGGAGAACATCATTAAGTCAGCCTTGAATTTCCATAACAGCGGAAAGAAGGATGACAAGACCTGGAACTGGAAGATTCAGGATGTGGTGTTCAAAAAGGATTAAAACAATGTTCAATTTAAAATTAAATAATTATGGGAGCTATAAAAACGATGAAGGAAGTCGAAAGCGCACTTCCCCAGAAAAAAGAGATAAATTATGTACGTGCTTTGGATAAGGACGGCAATCCGATTTTAATCAGTAAAGAGGACTTGGCGCAAGTTGTGGGAGAACTGATGGAAAAATATGTGAACTTAGAAACGTTTAAGGATTTTGACGATAAACTATTTAGCACTCAAAATATGACTACTATTTACACATTTGCAGACCTCACCGATTACGACCCTAAAATTCATCCTTTTACTCGCGGATGCCTTGAAGTCTTTCGATATGGAAATCATTCAACATTACAGCGCGTAACAGACTATAAAGGTAAAATATTCGTGAGAGCTATTAATGCCGGTAGTAGCACATGGAGTCAATGGGTGCAGGTTTAAACCTGAGTCCACGCAGTCCATTTCGGTTCTTCTCCACCTAAAGTTGTACGAATATATATTTTTAGATTGTCTGCATATAACACTTGAGCTGTAGAACCGCCACCCATTCTCATAATTTCAACACAACCGACATTAGCCGGGTGTTGTTCCGAGTCATAATCAGACAGCCAAGATATTGTGTAAACATTCCCTCTTGGAGCATTATCCCATTTCAATTTATCCAACTCGGCCCATGATTTTAGAGGGGTGTATTTATTGATTAGTTCTCCCACGTCTTCAAAACCGATGTGGGAGAACTGATGGAAGAGGCAACAGTTGAAAAAGCAGGATTGTTATCTCCAGAATTACTTAAAATGTATCCTCACTTTGTAAAGGTACATAATGCTGTATATAAAATTGCCGCTAATGTTGGTGCTTGGGACCGTAATCCGATTCTACTGGTATATACTAATGAGACAGATTTTTGTATAGATACCTTGGCTTTTGTATATACTTCTAAAGGTGAATTTAGACAGTCACTAAATAAAGTGCTTTACAAAGCTGTAAGTACAAAATACTACAAAAAGAATAATGAAATTTTTGTATGTTTCGGATTACCTGAATCTCATACCAATAAGGGATATATATTATCCCCTTATGGTGTGAAACTTGTAGGAACTCCAGATATTATAGATGAAACCTTTATTGAAATTACAGAAGCCCCATGAAGGGGCTTTTTCATAAAGTATCAACATCTACCGCTTGTGTACAGCCTTCAGGAAGAGACTCCTGCTTTTCCAGGTTGAAATAAAAGTCTTTGGCCATGTGGCTATAGCTCAATATCGACACAGTCATATTCGCAGGTGCATCAACATACACATTAATGCCCTTTTCGTTATATTTAGCGTAAAACTTGGCTTCCTGGATTCCTCTTATTAAGGATTTGTAGTTTGCCTGAAAGTGTTCGGTACCAGTTCCTATTATCTGCAACAAAGAAACTGTATTTTGTTTGAAAGAAAAATGGTTTACAGCGATTAAGAAAGTGCATACAAAATTTATTTTTGGTAATGTTCCAATACGCCATATTCCACCTGCATCCGTTAAATTGGGAATTGAATTATATTTTTGCAGACCGGACTTATGGGCAGTGGTTTCACCTATCAGTTCTCCCACATCGGTTTTGAAGACGTGGGAGAACTGATACCAACAGTTTCAGATGAAAAGGATGGCCTTATTTCAAAAAGTATAAATCCGAATATGTTGAAAGCAGGCAATACAAAAACTGTTTTTTTACATAAAACGTTAAATAAATACTGGAGCGGCTTCTCTTTTTTATTAAGCATATTCACCCCATTACAAGGTATTAATATCATTCATGTATTTGGCGGAATTGGCGGTGACAGCAACACTGTAAATTGTCGATATAATATACTCAGTAAAGATAACGTTTCATTCCTTTCATTTTCAAAATTGAAATATAGGATTGTAGAACAGTCTATTGAAATATATCTTGTTGCAAACAGTTTGTTCGGTAATCGAACTTTGTTTCAAATAAATATGGGAGATAGCCCTATGTCTACCATGAAGATTTTAAACGAAGAACCTGGTGATCTTATCGATTTCATAGATTACAATAATAAACCAACTTAATAAAAGAAAAATAAACAAACAGATGTTTTTGGCCGGGAAGTACAGTTCCCGACCAAAATAGCCAAATCATACTTCAACGGCATCTATTGCATCCTGAGGAAATTCGGAAATAGGTTCATCCATAAGCTCGACACATGAGATGCCTGAAACCGATAGTATTGAAATCACCGGGTCATTACTGTCAATATATAGATTCAGACATTTATCTTCTGTTTTTTTGTATTTTAAATTAATGAAAACAACTTCATGTTTTTTAGGAAGTAAGTAGTGGTAACGAACAGAGAAAATATCATCTGCCATACCATATATAACCTGTACAACAGCTAATATATTATCTGTAGCGTAGGCGTGCCGAGTTGAGATTAAGAAGTTAACCACACAAACATCCTTCACAACCATGAACCTGCTTTTATAATTAACTAAACGAGGGGTCATTTTTTTATCCCACAGACCATTATTATTAAGGGTCGCTATAGGTAATAGTTCTTCCACAACATTGGTTTGCAGCTTCTCAACTAAAAAAGTACATTTGGCTTAAAAATGGATAAAATAAAATACCGCTTAGTTTACAACAGAAAGAAACAGCTAAACAAACAGGGAACTGCCCTTGTACAAGTAGAAGCCTTGCTCAATCAGAGGAAAGTTTATTTCCGTACAAATTTGTATCTCAAGCCGGAACATTGGAATAGTCGCAATGCTCAGGTTGATAATCACCCACAGGCTCATGACCTCAATTCGATGCTGTTTGAGTTTGTCCTACATCTGCAAGCGATTGAGTTATCTTTATGGAAGCGTGGCATTCCTGTAACGCTATCACTACTTAAAGATGCGATAAAGAAAGACAAGCCAGTCAATGTCACTTTCCCCGTATTTGCCAGAATCTATGTGCAGGAATCCGACCGTAAAAGAAGTACCAAGGAGAACCTGATGACAACGATAACCGTGCTTCAGGAGTTCCGTCCCGGATTGGATTTCAAAGACATTACTTATACCTTTCTAAAGGATTTTGAAGTGCATTTGAAAGAGAAAGGTAATAGCGTCAATACAGTTGCCAAACACATGAGGCAGTTACGTACATTAGTGAATGAAGCCATTAATCAGGGTTATATCCCTTCCGATGCCTACCCCTTCCGGAAGTACAAGATAAAGCAAGAAAAAGGGCGAAAAGAGTTCCTGACTCCGGATGAGTTGAAGAGGTTGGAGAACCTTGATGTGGACAAGAAGCTTCGCCATGTACTCGATGCCTTCCTGTTCTGTTGCTATACCGGACTGCGCTATTCCGATTTCTGCCAGCTTACACCTGAGAACATTATTCGTGTGAATGGTAAGCGGTGGCTTCATTTCAAGTCCGTCAAAACAGATGTAGAGATAAGACTTCCGTTACATCTTCTGTTTGAGGGTAAGGCATTGGCTGTATTGGAACGTTACGATATAGTAACTGATTTTGCTAAAATCGGACCCAATTCAGAAACCAATAAGTATCTTGCCCAATTAGCTACTCTTGCCAGGATAAGGAAGCACATAACCTATCATACAGCCCGTCATACTTGTGCGACCCTGCTTGTGCATCAGGGCGTTCCGATTACCACCGTCCAAAAGCTACTTGGTCATACTTCCGTCAGAACTACGGAGGTGTATTCAGAGGTTCTTTCTAATACAATAATACGTGATTTGAAGGCTGTAAAAAGGAAGAAAAAAACACCTGATTTTAGCCGTGTGGTAGAATGTGGGTAGATTTTATAGGTTCTACTGATATTCTACCCAAGATAACAAGCTGAAATCAACAAATATTTTATCAAGAAGCTATTCTTTGGTATATTGATAGTACAAACTGCGGAATAAAGTTTTACTTTTAATTACCTATATTGATGAGAAAGGATATACAAATAAATACAGCCACAAATGATATGATTCTACAAAGCAAAGGTGCGGCAAAGAAATATTCATTTAAATGGCTTGAAGAAAAAGACCTATATTTAACGGCTCAAATAACCATACCATCCAGTTTTAATACTAATCTTTTATATACCGTTGGGGTAAAGGTTGAAATACCTTACACACCAGTATATAAGCCTATAAGGATATGTATTGTAAAAGATTTTAGTGGAGGAAACGAACGTGTAATTGTTAATCCTACAAACAATTCAGAATGGTTTGAAGTGCATACGAAATTATTTGGTTTTAAGGATTTGAATTTATGCGCTTCTCAGTTTATAATTATAAGTCAAGATAATTATTGTATCCAACTAAATGAAGGTATAGCATATTTGTGGGCCAGTGGAATTTCTGATATGGCTAATATTAATGCCAATATTCAAAATAGAAACTTATTACTACAGTGTGTTCCTTCTAATAATTATAGATACCCGACATCTGGTGTGGGGTTGATTAAATACCTCCATGCTAATTTAGCCCACTCTGGTTTAGCAGAAAAATTGCAAACAGAGTTCAAAAATGATAAGGTTAATGTCATCAACGCTGCCTTTAATTCCTACTCAGGAGATCTGGAGTTAGATTTAGATTTTTCAGAAGCAGATGCAGATATATAAAGTAAAAAATAATCAAAATATATTCGATGTTGCTTTAAACATATATGGTTCCATTGAAGGGGTTTTTAATTTATTAGCTAATAACCCTGAACTATCCTTTTCTTCGATATTAAAAGAAGATGACGAATTATATTGGGATGAAGGTTCTGCTATATATGATCATATAGTAAATACTATGAAAGCAGAACATATTATCCCTGTTAATGGAGAAAGACATGTGTACTTTAAAGAGACAAGTGCTACACTAAGGTGCGTTATCTGTGTATCTCCAGATTCCCCTTCAATAACTTTGTTAGTATCAGGAGATGGAAGTATGGTTGTAGATTGGGGTGATAATAGCGATTTGGAAAACATATTATTAGAGCCAACTGACAAAGCATACACACACTTCTTTGATAATGTTGTTGAAAAAAGAGAGATTAGATTGTATGGTGACTTTAACTTAAAAACTTGGAATATGTCTACAATCAATGGGCTTATTATGCCTACTACACCATTAGTTGTAGATGAAATTATTTCAGAAAAGAACAATATATCCCTACAAGGGCTATTTTTATTTAAAGGCACATATTTAGTAAAACTGTCTAATATGAGCATATCCAGTCTTTTATCTATACAAGATATGAGTTTGGAAGTTTTAGAGTTGAAAAACATAGACTATTATAATAAATCGGTTATTAATGATTACCTAATATATATTGCAACTCACAATAACCAAAGAAGAAATTGTAAGGTTATATTAGATATACAGCCCTCTGGAGAATATAAAGAACCCATAAGGGACGATGGGGGGAATTATATAATAACAACCGGAATGGAAGCTATATACGTGATCACTCATGAACCCGCATGGAATGAATCAGGTTCATGGCTTTTTAATATAAACGGAACTATTTATCAATATGAAAATTCAGATATAGCATGAGTCGCACATTAACAGAAATATACAACGAAGCTGTAGAAACAAGAAATAAATATTTAGAGTTAACAGAGTTGACCAATGATTCAAAGATGTCAATTATCAATTCTTTTACTTGGGTTACAGCTGCTGCTATTTATTCATTTGAGACATTGTTAGATATTTTTACAATAGATATTGCAAAAATTTTTACCCAACGAATTAATGGTACCCCAATGTATTATGCCAATGCTATGTTAAAATGGCAATATGGTGATGATTTGGTTGTTAATGATGAAGGTACAGCATTTCATTATGCAACTGAAGACATTGCAAAAAGAATCATTACTCATGTGTCTTATCAAGAATATTATAGTGAAGAATTTAAAGACAATATTTTAATATTGAAAGTTGCTACTGGGGAGGGTAGCTCGTTGTCCAGATTGTCAGGGGAAGAATTGGTCGCTGCTCGTGCCTACCTTAACCAAATCAAATTTGCTGGTGTAAAATGCAATGTAATAAGCCGCAAAGGCGATGTACTGGTCCCAAGACTTACCGTATATTATGACGGAGCAATTACCAAAGAGGAACTTTATGATAACATAGATGATGCACTTGTAAAGTTCATTGAGAATATGAAATTTGATTCTTTGGTTTATTCACAAAAGGTCATAGATGCTATTCAGCAAGTAGAACACGTTACAGACGTTTACATAGATAAAGAAGCCAGTGTAGAGCAGGGGGTATTTGTTGCTCAATACAACGATAATGACGAACTTGGCTTATTAACCAAAATAGACAGAAAATGCTATTTGTCCAGCGGATATGCTAAGCAAAGTACAAAACAAGGTGCAGAAAGTAACTTGCCGACATTTCGGGAAGCGGTTGTGATAAAATTAGAAACAGAATGAGAAGTTATCGTATCAATATGGATCGTTTGGTCAACCAATTGGTCCCTCATTATTTGGGCGGTCGTAAATTAATATTATTTCTTCAGTCTATCTTGCAGCCGTTGAATTCATTGAATATAGGGTGGGTGACATGGGCTGATGAAAAACGCATAGAAGCAGCAATGACCTCTCAGGTCATTATGATGGAATATTTTTTAAACCGCAAATTTGGTAAATATTTTTTAAACACTTCTGAACGCATTGTTATTTCAGATGGTGTTGTGAACGGGGTTCCGATATATTGGGAAGCTTCCAATGAAGATATGAATCAGTTCCCTTTATACAAAGAAGGTGAATCTGAGATTGAAGGACACCCATCAGTCCCATTACGCTGGAAAGATGAAAAAACACCAACTGGTGATGTAAGCTTTGTAGTGAGTTGCCCAACTATAAATACCAAGATAGTTTCACAAGAAGAGTTTACAGCAATGATTTCTTTTTATATAGATCGTTATCGTATTGCAGGAAAAAAATTTAAAGTATTGTATATTTAATATGAAAGAGTTTACTTCACAAACAGGCGGGCGTTATACTTATATTGACGACATTATGAACCTGCAAGACCTTGCGCTGGCATTCGCCGGTATATTTGACGGATGCGATAATTTTATTATTAGCGGGTGTCAAGTCTCTGGTACAAATATCAGTGCGGGGTATGCGTATATAAATGGGAAAATACGTTATTTTACAGGAACATCAGGAGCTTCAAAATGGCCAATGTATTTGTATGAAAACAATTCTGTGGAAAGAGTGTCATACGCTGATTCCGGTGATAAGATCGGGCGTAATGTATATGGATGCGCAATATCTGCGGATATTCCAGTATCTAATGATACATTGACTAAGATGCCGCCACAGTTTATTAGTATTGCGTCTGATGGAAGCGCACTCCGTTTAAAGGAAGCGCTATTTGGTAAATATGCTTTGATGATAGACTCTCCATACCCATCGCAAACCGTAAAAAAAGATATTGTTATAGATGGAGACGCAACATTTAACAAGGAACTGTTTGTTAAAAGAGGAGTAAATTTAGTGGCCGGAACTTCTAAGGCCAGCGTTTTTTATAGTAGCTCTGGTGCACTAAATATCCAATCTCAATTAAATGAGAAAACTGTCTATAAAGTTACGATTACAGAAAAAGGAGCTGTTCAATTCCATGTTAACAATAACTTACTGGCTTCGCTTGACTCTAATGGGATGGTGTTAAGGGTGGCATTGTCTTCCGATATTATAAAAGGGGGAAATGTAACTGTTACTAATAGTCATATATATAATTCATCCGTAGCGACCGATAAAGGGACCTTAAATATCAATATGTTAGGGTATAATGGCAGTTCTTCTTATTACCGTGATACCATAATCGGTGATGGAAAGGGGGGTGCGGTACTTAGTATTGTTGGCAAAAGCAAAGAATGTACATTTAATGGTTCGGTAATAATATCAAGCGTTGCCGCTTCTCTTTTAAGTTTGAAACATTCTACTCTTTCAAAAACAGATAATAAATTGGTTAGTTATCTTAATTGGGCAGATAAAAATTCGGAACAAATTGCTTATATAGGCTACTCGAATACAGAAGACAAGAATCTGCATTTCAAAAATAATATTGGTGATTTAGTTCTCAATAATGATGTGCATGTGATTGGTAAATTATTTGTAAATGGTGTCGATTTGTTAGCTAAAACAATAGATTACCCCAAAGATAGCGGCTGGATCCCTATAAAAGTTCAGAATTGTGGAATTACGACTCAAGTATATGTCCGCCAAATAGGAAAAATCGTGTCCATCCAAGGAGAATTGCACACTCATCATAATGGTGTGATTTTTACATTACCTAACAATATTGATCCTCCAAAGTACAAAATAGGTTATTCTCATAATAAGGGACATGGCTCCTGGCATTGTGTGATTTCAGGCGGACAGCGCAACTGTGTGGTAGACTATTGTAATAACGGATGCGCAGAATACATCGGATTTTTAATGACATATATTATTTAGATTATGAAAATTATTAATGTAAGCGTTGACATTGAAAGTCAACGCCAAAATGCTCAGTTAGCATTGTTTCAAAAAACAATACAGGATGAAAGCAACACGACAAAGCAAGAAGAGCAAGTCATCAAAAAAAGAGGGCGGAAAGCCAAAAGGGTATAGTTTAAAAAAGTTTGATGAGACCCGAATAGGTTTTTTAATGAAGCATGAAGCTCCAATAGAGTACAAATTGTTAATGGATGTGTGTGAATTTCTAAAGTATAGCAAACCGCCTCCTGAGCTAATAGAGCATATTGGATACGCTTCCCAAGATACATTCTTTCGGAAAACAAAATACTGGAGGTGTCTGAAAGATTATAGAAAATATGGTCTAAGACCACCGTATGCAGTTGTTACAAATAAAAATAAAGAACTTTATTATATACATACTGTCTCTTATACACATCTCCGAGCCCACGAGACTAGGC
>ENA-UADH01000190-UADH01000190.1-human-gut-metagenome-genome-assembly--contig:-NODE-190-length-23004-cov-4.862652_pt1 | contig 23004 bp, 1 predicted proteins | sample MGYA00244225_ERZ654250 | MGnify/ENA primary metagenome ERZ654250 (study PRJEB26926, sample SAMN06164905) | human gut metagenome | biome: ENVO:00009003; feature: ENVO:2100002; material: ENVO:00002003...
CGTGGGCTCGGAGATGTGTATAAGAGACAGCATACGGTCAGCTTGGTAACGGTGTATCAAACGGAACAGTTGTATATCCGGAAAAGATAGACTCTTTAAGCGATATTATAAAGATTGCGGCAGCAGGTCAGACAGCGGTAGCTCTAAAGACAGACGGAACAGTTTGGACGTGGGGTAGAAATGACAACGGTCAGCTTGGCAACGGAACAACTGTAAGCTCAAATGTACCGGTACAGGTATTGAAGGGTGAACAGAACCAAGGCAATGCAGATAAGACATATCTTGAAAATATCGTTGCGATTGCAGCAGGCGGATTGAATGACGAGAAGATATTTGTTGTTGCACTTGATTCAAACGGTAACGTATATGGTTTCGGTTCAAATGAATACAGACAATTAAAGATTGCAAATGACGCAAGCTACAATACTCCTGTTGTATCTCCGGCAGTTAATGCGGTAGATGTTGCAGCCGGCAGAGGTGCAACGGTTTATACGCTTACTTCAAACGGTCTTGTATATGCATTAGGTAAGAACTATGCATATGAATACGGAACAGGCGGAACGTCAGGTTCAGTATATACATTAGTACCGCTTGATAACAGAGCAATGGCAATCGGTGCAGGTAACCAAAACGGTATAGCTGTTACATATTCTCTTGATGCTTCAAGTAAGCCTTCAACAAAGACATATGCATGGGGTAATAACGCATACTATGCAATTTCGCCGAATAATACATCAACGCTCAGAACTCCGACAGAAATGCTTGGACGTGATAATACAGCGATAATCGGCGGCGGTGACAGCATATATACAATAGATAAAGACAGCCAGCTTAAAATATCAGGTTTAGGCGACCACGGTCAACTTGCAAACGGTTCTGAAGACAACTCAACTTCAATGGTTCCGTATTCGGAATTTGCGAAGAATGACGGTACAACAGCAACTGATGCAATAGGTGCATCATCATCAAGAAACGGTGCACACTCACTATATATTGATTCAAACGGTAGCGTTTGGTCAGTTGGTGATAATACTTCTTCACAGCTTGCATTGCAAAATGCAGGCGACAAAATCAATGTTGCACAAATGATAGGTGCAGAGCCTACAATTTTAGTCAAGGAAAGAGAAATACTTGCTAAGATTGACAAGCAGCAAAACATTGGTAATATAATTGATATTAAGGGTTCGTTTAACCTATTCTCATCAGCTGATGCGGCAGCTACATACAGTCAGGAATTTGACGTATGGGACAGCAATGTTGCAACGATTGATTCAAACGGTACAGTAACAGGTAAAACTGTCGGACAGACATATGTTCAAATTAAGATTAAAGACAGTACAGATAATGTAATTAATACTCTTTATGTCTTAGTTTCAGTAGTGCCTGATAAAGACGAATACGTAACATATCCGATGGTAGAGGCAGGTCAAACATTTACTGTAGCTCTAAAGGCAAACGGAACAGTTTGGTCATGGGGTAATAATGCTTCAGGACAACTTGGCCTTGGATACACAGGCGGTATGGAAACAGAACCTCGAAAGGTTATGTCAAATATTAAAAAGATTGCTGTAGGCGATAATTTCGTAATGGCGCTTGATTTTGACGGACATCTTTGGACATGGGGTGTAAATAATTATGGACAGCTTGGTCAAGGCTTGGTAACAAGTGTTCAGCTTAATACTCCTCAAATGATTCAGTCATTTGTAAATAACGGTTTGCTTGTAACTGATATTTCAGTCGGCGGTTCAGGTGTAGATGAATTTGCACTTGCAATTACAGATACAATGGACGTATATGGCTGGGGTAAGAATTACAACGGACAAATCAAGAGCGGTAGTGCAGGTTATATCCTTTCACCGATATATACAGGTGTATCAAGAGCAATAGCAATAGCAGGCGGCAGAAATGCTACAAGCTATTCTCTTGCAGAATCAGGCAGAGTATATGCTTGGGGTTATAACGGCAGTATTGAACACGGTACAAGTAAGCTTTCTACAAGTGTAGTAGCAAAATCTCAAGTTTCTATTAATGATAAAGTTGTAGCAATCGCTGCGGGTTACGGCAGTGGATTTGCAATTACCGAAAACAAGGAAACATATGTTTGGGGTAAAGGTGTAGACAGTCAGCTTGGTGTTGTTAATTCAGACGGCTTGCCAAGAAAGAATAACAATATAGATAATGTAATCCGTATCAGCGGAGCAAGAGCTACATTTGCAATTAAGGAAAACGGTAAGGAACTTCTTGCAACAGGTAAGAATGATTACGGAATGCTTGGCGTAGGTTCTACAAATCTGTCAGAAAGCAAGTTTACAAACGTTAAAGACGAAAACGGTACTAATAATCTTGACAGAGTAATCTGGGCAGATGCAAGTAACAACGGCAATCATTCTGCAGTTATAAAAACAGATGGTGACGTATATGCTTGGGGTCTTGGTACTCAAGGTCAAATCGGTAATGGCGGTTTTGATAACAGCAATTATCCTACAGCTGTCGGTACTAAAAAGATTAAGCTTACCGGTATAACAAATAATGAAATTACAACATATGAAGGTGCTCCTTCAAGAAGCTTTATACCGAGTATTGTTTCGGGCTTTAACGTATTTGAAGACCATATCACAGATATAGGTACATTTAGAATTGCATCCACAGATACAAATGTTGTTACAGTCGGACTTAATAATCAGCTTTCGTTTGTTGGCGTAGGTAAGGCAAACATTGTAGTTGCAGATAAGGATACAAACTTGTATGCATTGATAGAGGTTAATGTCCTTCCTGCAGACTATCAGTCGGCAGTTGACAACGGAACAGCTGTATTCCCTAAGATTGATGCGGGTGATTACTTCTCAATCGCCCTAAAGGCAGACGGAACAGTTTGGACATGGGGTGAAAATACATACGGTGAGCTTGGTATTAATGACAAAACAGTTACTCAATCAGGAGCTCCTGTACAGGTAGTCCTTGATAACGGTTCACCTCTTGAAGATGTAATTGATATTTCGGCTAACATTTATGCAGCATATGCATTGACAAGAGATGGCAGCGTCTATGCGTGGGGACGTAATTACTATGCTGCACTCGGACAGGGTACAGGCAGCGATTACTATCAATACTATCCGATAAAGGTTAAGAGTACAGATGGTAACGGTTTCTTCGGTGCAGGTCTTTCAAACAAAGCTGTTAAGATAAGAGCCGGTGTTCATAGCGCTATAGTAATCATGGATGACGGTACTGCTTATGCTTGGGGCTATAACAATTATGGTAACTTAGGTACAAACGGTGCAAATAATACATTACCGAATAAGATTATCGGTGTTAATAATGCATTTGATGCAGAAGTTGGTACTTATTCAACAGCAATTTTGAACAGAGATTCAACAGTATTCACAGTGGGTTATAACGGATACGGTGAACGCGGTGTAGGTAATACAAGTAATTCGAGTCTTGTTCAAAAGATGCAGAAGAGTGCCAACGGCGGTGAATTCAAGGGTGTTGTAAGTCTTGGCCGCGGTGACTATCATGGTGCATATGTAACATTTGAACTAAAAGACAATATAACAGATCCTACTGATGCTTTTGATAACTATGTATATTCTACAGGTATTAATACAGAAGGCATTACAGGTACAAATACAACAAACTGGACTAATGTATATCCTGTAAGGGTAACAACAGACGGAACAAATCCTTTGACGGACATTTCGCAAATTACTGCAGGTTACAGATTCCATGTTGCACTTACCAATACTGCAGATGCAAATGTATATGCATGGGGTTATAACCATGTAGGTCAATTAGGTCACGGAGTTACCGGAGGAATTTCAACACTTCCAACTTTTGTTGATAAGAATAACAGCGGAACAGAAAAACTGTCAAATATCATGATGGTTGAATCGGGCGATAATGCATCTCATGTACTTGCCGTTTCTAAGACGGGCGGAGTATACGTATGGGGTCTTAACAATCAAGGTCAGCTTGGTGACCAAACAACGGATAACAGTCCTTATCCGGTAGTTGTCGGCAGCAGTCCGGTTTCACTTGATTCAAAGGTTCTAAGACTTCATCCGACAGATGAAGCAGATGTAACTGCAACTTCATCGGCTACAGTATTCTCATTATTTAATACATCAACAACAACCACAAGCGAAGTTACATGGAGGATACTAAATCCAAATATTGCAGAAATCGTATCATCAACTCCTTCAGCCGCAACAGGCGGTTTGACATCGACTACTGTAAAGGTTAGGGGACTTAAGACAGGTTCAACTGTTCTTATTGCAACAGATTCACTTACAGGTAAGACTGTTGCAACTCATATTACGGTTTCTGAAGGATTTACAAATCCTAAGATTGCAATCGGTGACGGTTATGTAATCGCATTGAAAGCAGACGGAACAATTTGGGGTTGGGGTTCAAATACTAACGGCAGAGTAGGTATTGATACAGCAACTCCTGTAATTGCAACTCCTACAAGAATTGATCAATATATCAATCCTAATAATGACCAGAGATTTGACCTTGACGCTGAAACAATCGTTGATATTGCGGCAGGTCCGGACCATGTTCTTGCAGTAGATAAGAATGGTCAAGTCTATGCATGGGGAATGAATAACTACGGTCAGCTTGGTGTAAGCGCCTATAAATATGGCAGTGCATCATTGCCTGTATTGGTTAAGGCACTTTCAAATGTATTTGCGGTAAAGGTAGCTGCAGGTGCTGATTATTCGGTTGTTTTAACAGATAACGGATATGTATATAGCTTCGGTAATAATACAAGAGGTCAGCTTGGAACAGCAGATGTAAACGGTTCTCAACATCCGACTCCGGTATTAATGAGAGGTGTTGGCGGCAACGGTACACTTGGCGGAGTAGTTGATATAGCAGCCGGCGCCGCACATACAATGTTACTTCTTGGTAACAAAACTATGTGGATAGTCGGTGACAATACAGAAAAACAACTTGGTGTTGACACAACAAAAGACGGTAATACATATACTGCAACTATTGTAGAAGTAGATTTACCTGTAGATGCAAATTCTTCAACCGGTGATAAAGTTGAGGCAGCCGCACTTTCGGCAGGCCCTTATAACTCAGCATTTATGACTGCTGACGGCAGAGCATTTGTATGGGGTAATAATCAGTATTACCAAGTATTGAATGATGCCGCAGGCGAAAAGGTTTCTTTGGTATCCCAAATTAACATACCTAATGAAACAAGCGGTATTGTTGATTTACAGTTTGGCGGTTCGCGTTCTGCCCAAACGCATATAGCTGCACTTACAGACAGCGGTAAGGTTTATACTTGGGGTGCGGGCAGTCGTGGTCAGATTGGTGATAACAGCCAGACAGAAAAGGTATCTAAACCGACATATATCCCTGTAAATAACACTAATGTTTGGGGTGTTGCAGTAGGCGGAACAAATACTTCTGCAATATTAACAGACGGATATGTATATACATGGGGTGCAAGTGACCTTGGTCAAATCGGTAATGGTACGGCAGGTCAATCGTCAGATACAGAAACAAATGAACTTGTTCCTGCAAAGACGGGTGAAGATTATATTTCACTTGATGAATATTTTGTAACACTTCATGAGGGTGAAACATCAGTTATCAATCCGGTTTATAATAAGTTCTTCAATGTAATACAGAATACAGATTCAAGTGTAAACTTCAGCGCAAGTTCAATAAACGGAAACATTGCATCTGTAAGTGGCTTGACAATCAATCCTGTATCAACAGGTAAGACACAGATTATCGTATCAGGCGGTGGCAGACAGACAACTGTTGAAGTAACTGTTCTTATGAACGGCTATAAGACCCTTCCGCAGGTAGCCGCAGGTGAAGGATTTACTGTTGCACTTGATAAAGACGGTAAAGTATATACATGGGGTAAAAATGACTTGGGTCAACTTGGTGACCAAGGCAAAGAAAACAGAATTGTACCTACAGAGATTACTTTTGATTTCGGTAATCCTTCAAATTATATTACAAGAATTGAAACGGGTAACGGTCATACTGTAGCTGTTGACAATACAGGTAAAGTATGGACTTGGGGAAGAAATGACTTAGGTCAGCTTGGAAACGGTACACGTAACAATTCTAATAAACCTGTACAGGTTAATCTTCCTGACAGCACAAAGGCTGTTGAAATCGGTGTCGGCGAAACAACAAGCTATGCGCTTGATAAGGACGGACATATTTACGCATGGGGTAATATCAATAACAATACAGGTTATGGTAATAAACCTATTCAGCTTGATTTGTTCGAGAGAATGATTCAAATTTCAGGTAAATACGGTCTAAAGGCTGACGGTACAATATGGCAAATTCCTAATAAGAATGCGTCATCGGTAATAATTCAAAAAGATACTAAAGATGTACGTTTTATAAAGGTTGCATCTAATGACCACATCGGTGACGGCAGCGCAACTAATATTGATACAACTCATACTCTTCTTATAGCAAGAGACGGAGGCCTATATACATTCGGTGATAACAAGAACGGTGAACTTGGTGTCGGTGAATTGAGTGATATAAGTTCAGTTGGTACAAACGATATTCAATTTATAAGCACACTTGGCAAGGTAATTGATATTGCAGCCGGTTATCGTTACAGCGTAGCCATAACAGAAAACGGTGACGTATATGCATGGGGTATCAATGAAGAAAAGTATCAGTCAGGTCAGAAGATTAAGAAGGACTATAAGAGCCCTTCAAAGGTCGAATACATTGATTCTGCAAAGAATATTATCTTTGTTGCTGCAGGTATTAACCATACAGTAACTATTGACAGTGACGGTTATGTATGGAGTTTCGGTGCAAATGAATACAGCCAACTTGGTAATCAGGATAATGCGAATGCATATATTCCTGTAATTGCGGGTAAAATGCAACTTAGCGTTAAACCACAGGTTATCAGATTGGATAAGGGTTCAAGCGTTAATGTTTCTGTAGGTGACACTAATAATAATGCACTTACGGTAACGATTGCCGAATATCTAAATCTATTAGGTAAGACTACATCAACCGATAACAGTTATACAGTTGAATCACTTGATACATCAGTTGTTAGGGTAGAAAGCGACGGACTTACAATAACAGGTGTTAAAGACGGCAAAGCAATCTTGAAGGTTGTTAAGACATCTTCAAACACAATCGGTTATGTAACGGTTTACGTAGGTCAAAACGGTGGTATCTACCCGATGGTAGACGGCGGCAAAGGACACAGCATTGCCCTTAAGTATGACGGTACTGTATGGACTTGGGGTCTGAATGACTCAAATCAACTTGGATATGAAACAGAAAACGGAATGTCACTTGAACCTAAGAAGGTGACGTTAGGTGCAAACAATGAACAAGCTGTTCTGATTGCGGCAGGTGATAAGTATAATCTTGCAATAGGAATGAGCAGTAAAGTTTACTCGTGGGGTAATAATAACAATGGTCAGCTTGGTAACGGTAATGATGACAGATCGGCTACCGGTATTGACACAGTTAAATATAAAGACGGTACAGATGTAGAAGGTGCAGTTGGAATTTCAACTCACGGCAATACAGCATATATCCTACTTGCAAACGGTACAGTTGCAGTATTTGGAGAAGAATACGATAATCAAAATTATGCATCAATCGTTTCAGGTTTGAATAACATTCTTCAAGTAAGCGGCAATTATGCTCTAAGTATAAGCGGTGAAGTTTGGAAGATGTCTAAGGATAACATTCCTACAAAGGTAATGGGATACAAGGACGATAACGGAAATGAACTTTCAATCTTGAAGATTGCACACGGTACGAACCATCTTCTTGCTCTTGATACTAACGGAAATGTTTGGACATTAGGCGCAAATGAACACGGTCAACTTGGTACAAACAGCAGAACAGCAAGCACTGTTCCGGTAAAAGTTTATAAAGGCGAACAAAATTCGGGAGATTCATATCTGTCGGGAATTGTTGATATTTCAGCAAGTAAATTCGTTTCAGCCGCAATTGATGTAAATGGTGACATTTACAGATGGGGTGCAAATGAATACGGTCAGCTTGGTATCGGCAACACAACAGAGAAGTATGTACCTGCTAAGGTTATTAAATCATCAGATGATTTGAAGTTTGATCTTGTTGCAGGTGGCTCAAATCATCAGATGGCAGTCGATGAAAACGGAAACGTTTGGATTGTAGGTAGTAATGAATACGGTCAGCTTGGTGACGGTACACAAATTGATAAGAATGTACCTCTGATGGTTGGCGGTAACGAAGTTGTTATTTATGAAAACGGTACGGCTCTTTATGGCACAATCTATATGAATGTCGATGATGTTAAGGATTTGGATGCAGGATTTAATGTATTCAATCTATATCAGAGCGGCATACTTAGTATGAATGAATTTGAGTTTGTTTCAAGTGACCTTGGCGTACTTGAAATCAACAAGTCAACAGGCGTTGCAACTGCGAATAAAGCAGGTACGGCATACATTTCTGCGGCTGAAAACAAATACAGTCAAAAGAGTGCATACATAAAAGTAATCGTATCAAATAATAATGTAGGATTTGAACCTAAGGCTATAACGAAGGGTAACCATTCACTTGCTCTAAGAGCAGACGGAACTCTTTGGGCATGGGGTATTAACAAGAACGGTCAGCTTGGTACAGGCAACACAATATCTGTTGATGAACCTACTGATGTAACACCGTCAGGTGTTAAGTTTATTGATATTGCAGTCGGTGAAGAATTTGCACTTGCTGTAGCATCAGACGGAACTGTTTACTCAACAGGTCTGAATGACTGCAGTCAGCTTGGAGTTGCATCAACAGCAATATCGGCTCGTACATCATTCGCAAAGATTGACGGACTAAGCAACATAATTAACGTTGCAGCAGGTGATGCGTTCGGTATGGCTCTTGATAAGTACGGTAATGTATGGACATGGGGCAGCAACAATAAGGGCCAACTTGGTATTGGTAATATCGGTACGGCATATGCTGCTCCTCAGAGCGTATCAACAGTTGACAGTGTAACTGCTATTTCGGCAGGCAGTGAAAATGCATTGCTATTGCGTTCAAACGGAACAATTTGGGCAATGGGCGCTAATGATTCGGGACAAGGCGGAGTCGGTAATAACACAGGTGAATTGTGGTTGCCGACAGAAGTAAGAGATACCGAAGATATAGTTGCTATAGCTGCAGGATATGATCATAGTATTGCTCTTGCATTTACATCAAACGTTTATGCAACAGGCAGTGACCAACACGGTCAGCTTGGTAATACACCGAGTGCAACAAAAAATACATACACAAAGATTTTAACAGATGCAGTAACCATAGCAGCCGGTAATAAATACAGTACAGTTATCGGTAAGGATGGTAATATGTATGTATTCGGTCAAAATAATAAGGGTCAACTTGGTATAGGTGACACCGTTGAAAGAAATATACCTATTGCAAATGCTGTTATTGATACTATCAAGTCATCATATAACGATTTCGCAATCGCAGGTGTAAGTCTTGGTGATGAATATTCAGTATTCTATACAAGAAATGGTGACGTTTACGGTTATGGTGACTATTCACTTGGTACACCGGTTGCCAGAAACGAAACAAAGAGTTATGTTCCGGTTCTAATCGGTGAAAGAACAGAACTTATTTCTAAATATGAAATGACAATTCATGTCGGAGAAACTGCTACTCTTGACACATATTCGGGTAAGAAGTTCAACTTGATTACTGATTATGCTAATCCTGGAAGTATCTCATTTGAAAGTAAGAATACAGCTATTGCAGATGTTACGGCAGTTGGTGATGACGGCGAGATTACAGGTAATAAGATTGGTATTACTCATATCGTTGTTAAGAAGGGCAACCTTACATCAGTATGTATCGTTCATGTAATAGATAAAGACGCACAGACAGCTCCTATGATTTCAGCAGGTAACTCTCATGTTATCGCTCTTAAGTCGGACGGAACAGTTTGGACATGGGGTAACAATGAATACGGTCAGCTTGGTGACGGCAGCGTATCTTGTGCATATGAACCTATAAATGTAACAGCATTAAACGGTAAGGATATTGTATCTGTTCACGCAGGTGAATATCATTCAATCGCACTTACTCGTGACGGTGAAGTTTATACATGGGGTCATAATGATTACGGTCAGCTTGGTTTGGGTAATGCAAGCATAGTCGTATCAACACCTCAAAAGGTAGAAAGTCTGCCTGAAATAGTATCTATCTCGGCAGGTAAACAACATACAATGGTACTTGGTGCAGACGGATATGTATATAGCTTTGGTGACAACAGCTTAGGTCAGCTTGGTGCTCCTTCAAAGGATACAAGCAAGAGATCAAGCACTCCGGTTGTAGCACAAGGCTTGAACAAAGTTATCAGCATTAGTATCGGTGCAGGCGGTAGCGCAACAAAGGCAGTACGTTATGACGGTACACTTTGGGGTTGGGGTGAAAACTCGAATCACCAAATTAATAATACCAATAATCGTTACTATTCGTACCCTGTAAAGATAGACCTTGGTGATGAATTTAACGGTCATATTTTAAAAACGTATGATGGTTTATATCACGTTGTTGCAATGCTTGATAACGGCAGAATTATATCGTGGGGCGCTAACAGCGAAGGTCAGCTTGGACAAGGTATTGACGAAAGCGGAAGCTTGTTATACTACGCTCCTGACTATGTAGATGTATTTGACGGTACTAATAACTACGCAGTTGATATTTCAGTCGGTGCATTGCACAACCTTGCGATAACGGCAGACGGAAGAGTGATGAGCTGGGGTAGTGCAGACCTTGGACGTTTGGGTATCGGTAATGTAACAACATCTGATGACAAAGTATCTCCTGTAGAAGTAACTGTTGATGACGGAAGTCTGTCGGCAATTTCGGTTGCAACAGGCGGTGCAACATCATACGTTGTACTTGAAGACGGATACGTATGGAGCTTCGGTGAAAATACACACGGTCAGTTGGGTGACTCTTATGCGGGTGAAGATCCTGCACACTATAAACCTGGTACAACAAACGCATCTGATTCTAACGAATTCAGCCCTGTGCTTGTAACAGGCAGAACTATGAAGCTTATTCCTTCAAGCTTGAAACTTTATATCGGTTCCGCACCTTATCAGATGAAAGTTTCATTCAATAGATTTAACTTGATTAAAGATAATGCAACAACAGGTAACACATACAAATGGGAAATCACGAATGAAATGGATAAGGATGGAGTAACTGCTCTTATTCCTGGTTCACTTGTATCTGTAGATTCAGACGGTAAAGTAAGCGGAAAGACTAAGGAAGGTGTTGCAACGCTTGTTGTAACAGATGTAAAGACAGGTACAAAACAGACTGCATATGTAGAAGTTGCCGATGCAAGCGATAATCATGTTGAAGCAATCATATTTGATTATTCAAAACTTGATGACACAGCAACTCAAGCCGCAGTTGAAAAGGGTTATCTTGACAGTGATGAATATACAGAGATAATATCTGTTGTAGGCGATAAGTCTTATAAGCTTGTTGATCCTCTAAAGAGTGTTTATACAGGTCTTGTACAAACAACAATTCCTAATGCTACAACTGTAACGGTACACGTTAAGAGTATTGTAGACGCAGATGTTATCTATATGGTAGATAAGAACGGTCAAAATCCTGTTATGGGTACATTGTTGACAGACGCAAATATTGGTTCAAAAGACCCTAAGTTTATAGGATACTATGAATTTACAGATGTACCGATCAGTGAACTTGAAGATAATTATTACTTCGAGTTTAAGAACAGCAACACAAGCTTTGACGGAATATATAAAGCTCATACAACAAGATACTCAAATGACGGTGATTTGAGAATTGTAAAAGTTGGTGAAAACGATCCTGCTACAGATGTAGCTGATTGGGTTTATTATGACCAACCTGAGAACCATATTAAATTGAAAGATGCGGCAGTATCGGATTATGTAAGAAATGGTGTTCTGATAGGTAATACAGGTAACTATTATGCAATCATTAAGGAAACCGGCGATGCTAAGGATAGAGATATTTATATCTATAGCCAAGTTTCTCCATCAGCTAAAATCTCTATTGCGAATGTAACTGTAAACAGCGATCATGACAAGGATAACGGTCATGACGGTTACTATGACGTACAGAAGATTACAATGTCGGCAAATGAAACATATAAGGTCATTCCTATTAAAGTAACAGCACAAGACGGAACTGTATCAAACCATTCATTGACTATTTACAGACAGTCTGAGGCAACAACAATCAAGGAAATTAAGGTAGAAATCGTTGATGCAAGCGGAAATGTGCTTAATACATATACCGCGTACCAGAAGAATCCAAGTGATACTCAGAACTACGAGGTTGTAATCCCGATTAAGGATGTTGCTAATATTAACATCATCACAACTCCTATGATCGGAGATGTCGCAAAGGTAACATACACTCCTGATGGTTTGCTAAATGCCGTAAAGGAGGCAACAACACCTGGTGAATTTACATATGACGGATTTATCCTTGATAATACAAAGACATCAGATAAGACATATATTAAATTGACAGCCGATTCGCTTGACGGTGCTCCGTACATACTTACAATTTTCAAGCTTGATGAAGAGAGTGATCCGTTTGTATCAGTTGATAACAGCGGCTATATTAACTCAACTCTTGTAAAAGAAGACGGTAATGAAAAGTTAATGTATGTATGGGCAGTTGATGACGATGCTAAGACAGCGTCTGTAACATTGACAACTGCAGTAACTAACGGACAAGTTCAAATTGAGAACGGCAACGTATATTCATATACAACAACCGAAGATGTAACCTTGAACTTTAATGACAAGGGTTATATGGATATTGCTCTAAAGGTAACAACAACATTGGGTGCGGTTAATGAATATACACTACGTATTTACAAGAAAACAGCAGATTCTCGTTTGGGAAGCCTTACTGTTGATAAGCTTGAGTACAAGCCGACAGGTATAATAATCGGTGAAAATTACAATGTTACATATGATAAGACAACCGGTAAGTATGTTGCAAAGATTAAGTATGATACTAACTATGTACAGGTTAATGCCGTAGCGGCAAGCACAAGCTCAAAGGTTGCAATTCGTCCTGATGAAGCAACTGCAAAGAGTGACTCTATGTCAGGAATGCCGTTCGACATGAGAAATGTTTCGATTACAGCAGATACAACAACACTTTATATTGCTGTAACTCCGGCAGATACATCATATTCACAGGGTGTATATCAGCTTGATATTATAAGAATGTCAGCTAATACTGCAATAAAGGTAACATATGGCGGCGAAGAACTTTCGCAGAATGCTGACGGTGAGTATGAATATACTTTGCCTGCGTCAACTGACGGAACAGATAACACAACTCAAAAACTTGTAGCAGAGGGTGTTATTGTAGACGGCGATAATGTTACAACTGATGAAAGCATTAAGCTGACAATTTCAACAAGCAGTACATTCTATGTAAATGGCGATGCAACATATACAGATGAAATGGATGTTAAAGCAACTCAGCCAAAGGCAAATGCTGTATATATCCATGTTAAGTCAGAAGACGGAACAGAAAAGACGTTTAAGGTAAATATTTTGAAATTACCTGAAACAAACGGTATAACAGCAGTAGACTTAACAGAAAATAAGGTTGCTGCAACATATAAGACTTCAATTAACACATATGAAGGTCAAGCCCCTTATTCGGAGGACGGTATTGTAATTTACGTTACAACTGCCGATGCACGTTCGCAGGTAGCAGTCGGAACACCGAATAACTTCGTAACTCCGACACCTATCAACGCTGCAGATCCTACACAGGGCGGTATTGCAAAGGTTCTTCTTCCGAAAGAACTTCTTGAAGAAGAAGCGAACGGCAGTACAACAACTAAGTTGTATGTTAAGAGAGCAGACGGTATTGTCATAGACAACAGCTCAATGAATATACCGACACTTATTATTAAATACGCATCAAATAATGTTGGTCTGTATAAGGTTGATTCAACACCTACAACAGACCCTGCAAGCCCTGACTACACAGGTAAGGTAAAGCAGATTACTGATGAAAACGGTAATATTGAGTATTATCTTGGTATTAATGCAAGTGATATTATAACAACGGGTACAGCTCTAAGCATTAATATTACTGCAGAAGCAAATAATACAAGCTCAAAGGTTGTAATTTACGACCCTGCTACAGAACAGCCTTCAACTATGACAACGGGTGCAGCATATAAGGCAATCAGAGAAGTTACTCTTGACCCGTCATTGAATGATGGTCCAACAGAACTTTCAATCAGAGTAATAGCAGAAGACGGAGTCACATCAAAGGATTATAAACTTGTACTTCGCAAGAAGTCTGATAATACAGAAATTGAATTTGTAAAAGCAATCTATATTGCAAATGAAGATCCTGACTTAAGCAAGAATACCGCAGGTGAATTCTATACATATGTAGATTCGGGCAGAACAATTCTTCCTATCAGAGTAAAGGCTAAGGACAGTCAGTCAACAGTTGCAATCGAAACAACTTATAAACCGTCAGCATATGTCGGTTCAGCTGCAATAACATATTCAAACAGCAATGATGCAAGTGTTAATGTTGACCTTACAGGTATAACTGATGACGAGCTTAGAGCAGGTGTAACAATTCCTGTATATATTAAGTCAGAAGACGGAAGTCAAGTAATGACTTACTTCGTAAAGGTATCTTCTGTAGAAGGTAACCCTGAGCTTAAGAGCGTTGATGTTGTTGTAGACGGTGTTGTAAGACCTGCAAAATATGATGCAGATGATAACAGCAAGTTCGTAATTAAGATTCCTGATACAACTTCAAGAGTTGATATTATAGCAACTCCGCAAACATCGCTTGTTCAGTACGTACATATAAACGGCAGCTATGACAGCAAGGATGAAGCGACCGGAGCTGTTACTTTGAGCAATGTGGTTGTAAACAGTAAAGAAACAACTGCAACGATTGAAGTTAAGGCAAAAGACGGTACAACAAAGAGATATACTCTTGTAATTACTAAGGTTGCTGTAAACACAGACCTTATGAATGTAACTGTAAACGGTACTACAGTAAGCAATGCAAACGGTACTTACACATATCTAAAGACCGGTATTTCGAGTGATAAGACTGCTGATGTTTCAATAACAACACAAGATGCAAATTCAACTGTTAAGGTTGAAGCTATCACAAGAGATTTGACAAAGTCACCATATGGATTGTCATACAATGAAGTGGGCAGCGAGTCACAGAATGTATGGGCAAATGATGCGGTAACTCTACACAGTCAGCCGGTAAACAGATACCGTATAACAGTAACAGGACAAGACGGATTTACAACTAAAGAATACACCTTAATAATCAGAGATACAGATACAAATGCAGATGTAGAGTATATTAAGGTTGGCACATATTATGCAGTTAAGGAATCATCAGACGTCAACGGTGAAACATGGACTGTTGAAATCCCTGATACAACTAAGTTTACAAATGTAACTGTACAAGCATCTGATGAATTGGCAGAACTTACAGATATTGAGAAACTTAGACAGAATGCATATGATAATAATCCAAGCAACGTAGGATATGTAACTCAAATCGTTTCAGGTTTGGATTTACAGACAGGCGACGAGATTAGATATGTTAAGGTAGTTTCACAGGATGGCTCACTACAGAAGATGTATAAGCTTGTTATAAAGGGTACAGACGAAGCTCCTTCTGTTGAAAGCGTAACAGTAAACGGTTTGGATGCAACTGCACCGACTGATTCAGAACCAAGATATACATATCTTGAAGTACTTCCTAACGCAAGTGAAGTATTGATTGGTGTTACGGCAGCGAGCAAGAACCACTTCGTAAGCATTAACAATGGCGATATTACAGCCGGCGGTTATGCAGAGCTTAAGGTTTCAATGCCTATCTCTGTAACCGAAATGGAAGTACCGTTCAGATTGTACAGAACAGCTGACGGTGACCCTGCATATGAAAACGTTGTATATCTAAAACGTTTGAGCGATGATTATGCATTGACTGTAAAGGTTGATAACAATACTGTTAAGAAAACAAACCTTGACGGCTCATATGTATATTATGTAGACGGTACAGCAACAAGTGCAGATGTATGGGCTCTTGCATCTAACGCAAATTACCGTGTAGAAATTACAGGTAAAGACGGCGTTTCAGGCAATAACAACACAAATCCGACACTTGGCGCAACTGTTACAACAGACCTTGAAGATACTATAAACAGTAACTTCACAGAAGTAACAATCACAGTTAAATCTGATGATATTACAAATACAGCAACAGCCGAATATAAGCTATATATTTATAAGAAGAGTAACAATGCAAATATCAAGTCGGTAACTGCAAATCCAAATGACAGTGAAAACAAGGATACAGATACTACAGCAGATGACAGTGTAAACTTAGGCGGTAATATATACAATGCATATCATGTATATGTTCCTAAGTCAACTACATCGGGTTATACAGTATTTGACCTTGCAATCGAGCTTGAAGATGTAAATGCGGCAGTAACAAGCATTGATAATGCACCGTTCGCAAATACAAACGGCGGTACTGCAAAGGCAACATTTACAAAACTTACAGCCGATTACGACTTTGACGGTGACGGCACAAACGATTCATTCGCAATTCCTGTAACCGTAACATCGCAGAGCGGCGGTACAAAGGATTACTACATCATCGCAACACCTACAGATATGGATATGGAATTGACTGTAGAATACGATGACGAAAAGATTGCGAAGGAAGAGGACAAGAACGAATATATTGTATATGTTCCTACAACTTCTAACACAGCAACTATATACCTAACATCAATAAACGGTAATATTGCTGAAGTAAGAAATACAACAAATGCAAATAATATTATAACTGTTGATTCACCTGACAGAACATTGTATAGATTACAGGTTAGTAACTTGTCAGCTTTGACGGAAAGCAATCCATATACTTATGAAGTTGATGTGGCTAAATCAGGCTCAAGTTATAAGAAGACATTTAAGCTAATCATTATGCCGCAGAGTACTGATACCGATATTACAGTAACAGTAAACGGTGTAGAAGCTAACTGGGTAGCTTCAAACGGCGGTTACTATGACGGAAGTATTGAAACAACTGACGAAATAGCAAATGTTATAGTAAAGGCTAAGAATCAATTTACAAAACTTGCGATTACAGAAGATGGTGAGCCTGCACCAACGTTGGTTGATAAGGGTATAACATCTAAGGCTTATACAATCGCTCTTACAGAAGCAACTGATACAGCTAAGATATATACAATCTATGTTCAATCGCAGAATACTTCACAGCCGATTAAGACATATAAGTTACACGTCACAAGAAGAAGCGGTGAAAATGATATTATCAGCATCAAGCGTGGTAATGTGGATGCTACAGAAGAACCTGTAGAAAACAGTGATGACGTTAAGTACATATTCTTCGTAGACTCAATGACAGAAGTACCTCAAATTACGATTGAAACTTCACCTAAGTCAATATTGAGAGTAGGTTACTATGATTCACAGAATAAGTGGCATAATAACGGCGATAGCAGTGCTTCAACAGCAGGCGATACAGCCGGTTGGACAACAGATAATAATTGGCAGGATACATTGCCGGCAAATGCAAACGGTGGTAAATATGTAATCGAAGTAAAGGCTGAAAACGGCTCGAAGAAGAACTATGTTCTTGAATTCAGAGAAAAGTCAGACGATACATCAATTAAGAGTATAACAACAGAAAAAGGTTTGGACGGCGAATACAATGTTGATATGTCAATGACAGTATTGTATGAAGCAAACGTTCCTGACCACGATACATTGCTTGACATACTGCTTACAGATAAGTATGCAACAATCGAATCAATACATGAAGTAGCATTGCCTGATGACAGTGAAAACATCATAGATTCGACAGGTGACATCATCACAAGAAAGAAGACCGACGAAGGTGCATTCCGATATAAGGTTGTAGGCGGTGTTCCTATTGGCGGTAAGAGATACTTGAGAATTACCGTTAAACCTCAAAATGATAAGGCAGAGTTGGTTAAGAACTACTACTTATTATTAAAGGGTGCATCAGATGACTTGTCACTTGACAATGTAAAGGTTAATGATACTGTAAATACAACTCCTATCTCAAATGGTTTGAAGTATACATTCAGCGTTCCGACAACCGTAACTGAGGCAGATGTAACAATTACAGCAAATCAATATGCTAAACTTGTCAATGTAGCAGGAAATGCACTTTCAATTCCATACATCAACGTATGGTCAGATACTTCATATACATTGTCTTCTGAAGAAGAAACAACTATAACTGTAGAAGTTCGTTCACAGTTGTATGTTGATGATGTACGTACACCAAATGCTAAGAAGACTTATACAGTAAGTATCTATAAGAGCAGTAATAACACAGAGATAGGCGAGGTTATCGTAAATGGTATCGCAGCAATCACAAGAAAGAATAATCCTACTATCTATGAGATTGCAATTCCGTCAGAGCTTAACGGAGGCGATTCAAGAGCAGAAAACCCTGCAACTATCACAATACATACATCAAGCGGTATTGCAGAAATCTCAATGAAGAATAGTGAAACAGGCGATTACGATGTAGCCCACGGTGAACTTATTGCAAAGAGAATGCTTGATGAACCCGATGTTTCAAAGGTAAATAAGTTTGAATTTACAATTAGATCATCATCAGGCAGTGTAAAGCAGACATACACATTGTATGTATATACTGATTACGAAGACACAGATGTCAAGTCAGTTTCACTTAATAAGACTGAACTTACAGCCGGTGCCTCAACAGATGTAGATATTTCGTTATTCTCAGTTCCTGATGACCGTATCTACACAGCAGTTGTAAACAGACGTAATCCGGTTGACCTTTCAATCGTTCCTACAGGTAACATGGCAAAGGTAGAACTTACAGGATTCGGTATTGACGGTATTCTTGTAAGTGACAACTCACACGGTTATGTATTTGAAAATCTTGCACTTAACTCAGAAAATGATACAGTATTTAACTTCAGAATTATGAGTTATGACGGTAAGGTTGTAAGTGATCCATATCAAGTAATAATTAAGTATGTTGAAGATTCAGACGTAGCTCTAAAGAGTGTTGTCTTTGACGGTGTAACAGCTGAAAAGGCAGACTTTAAGTCTAATACATATCTTGTAAGAGCAGACAGTACCGTAACAAACGGCATACTTACAATAACTGCGGCAAACGAAGATGCAGTAGTTAAACTTGGCAGCGATAAATCAACAAACGGTGTCTTGAACGTATCTTATAATGTTACAAGGAACGTATCTAAGGTTGACTTTACCGTTACATCTAAGGACGGTAAGGCAGAGCAAGCATACACATTGTATATTATAAGAAGCAATACGGGTGAAAAAGAAGTCTATGTCAACGGAACCAAGCTTACAAAGACAAGCGGCGGTTACACTTATGAAGTACCTTACGGAGCAACTGCGGCAGATATTAAAGTTGTTGCAGACAGCGAAGTTTCAAAGGTACAGATTGGTGACAGCGAGTTTAAGGTAAGTGAAAATACTGAAACAGTAACTCTTGATTCGGGTAAGACAACAACTGTTAAATTCAAGATTTACTCATATCCGTATGATGATAACAGCTTTATTGCAGAAACAATTACACTTGTAAGACAAGACCAGTCTTTGGCACTTTCAAATGTAATGGTTCAGAGCAAGTCAGAAAGAGATTATACAAAGCTAACTCCGGATAAGTACGGAAATTATAAGACAGCTATTCCGAGCACAGATGACAGTGCAAGCATTGTAATTGCAACAAGAAGAAGCGATTCAAAACTTGGACTTATCAGAGTAACAGACACAGGTGATGTTGTTCTTGGTGAAGATCAAGGTCAATTATCAGTACCTGATATTGCAAACCTTGGAACAGTAAATAAATTCTATATTGTTGTTTCTGACGGAACAAAGACAAGCAGATATGAACTTGTAATTGTTAAGTACAGCAATAATACAAGTGTAGAAAAGGTAATCGCCGAAAGAGGTACAGAGGACGAATATGTAGCTAAAGATGCATCGTGCGGCGGCGGCTCAACTATCCTTCCTGAAGACCCTGACGGCAGTAAGGCATCACCTTACCAGATTACGACGGCCGAAGAACTTCAGGCTATGTCAGATCATCTTGATGCATACTATGTATTGATGAATGATATTGACTTAAGCGGTACTGCATGGACTCCGGTTGGTACAACTTCCAAACCGTTTACAGGTAACCTAAACGGTAACGGAAAGTCAATATCAAATCTAACAATTACAGCTACATCAAATGATACAGCATACGGCTTGTTTGGTGTAAATAAGGGTGAAGTTTATGACTTCAAACTTGAAGATGTAAATATTACATCTGTTGCAGGCACATCATATCAATATATCGGTGCCGTGGCAGGTAAGAATGAACAAAACGGTGTAATTTCAAGAGTAGCCGTAGCTTCAGGTAATATTGAATCTTCATATGCAGCCGGTGGTGTAGCAGGTGATAACCGTGGTACTATCGAAGACGCATATAATAAAGCAACAATTACATCAGGTGAGTACGCAGCAGGTATTGCAGCATTGAACCATAACGCTGTTAAGAATGTATATAATGTAGGTTCAATAAGCTCAACATCAAGTAATTTAACCGATGAACACGTAGCGTCGATTGTTGTATTGAACCTTGACAACTCAACAATAAATAATGCATATGCAGTAATGCCTAGCCAAATCTACAGCAAGGTGGGAAGCAACAGCAATGTATATAACAGTGCGTCAGTTCTTCCTGAAAAGCTTGGAGATATAGCAACATTCAATGATTGGGACTTTGCAAATACATGGGTAATCAAGACAGCTCAGTATCCTACATTCAGGAACCAATCAGCTGATGCAGATATATCAAATCTTAACATTCCTGACGGCAGCCAAGCACGTCCGTTTGAAATCACATCAGCCGCAGGATTGAAGAGCATCGGTAATGATGAGGAAAGCTTAACAAAGCATTATGTATTGAAGAATAATATTTCAATGAAGTATAATTCGGATTACATTCAAATGGATCCTATCGGTTCAGAAGATACACCATTTACAGGTAGTCTTGACGGTAACGGATTTACAATTTCCGATTTGAAGATTACCTCACAGAAGAGCGTAAACGGTCAAGATTATTCAGCTTTGTTTGCTGTAAACAACGGTACTGTTAAGAACTTGAGATTTGCGGTTGCGACAATCGGTGAAAACGGAGTTGAAAATGCATCTGTGGTAGCAGGCATTAACAACGGTACAATCGAACAAGTTGCAATTGAAACGGGCGGTAAGATTACAGCTAAGAATGCAGCCGGTTTTGCAATCGAAAACAACGGTACTATTGAAAACTCATATATTACATCAACTGCACTTGTAAGCAACAATGCTTCTGCAGGTATAGTAATAAGCAATAATGCCGGTGCAACAATCGGATATGTATTCGCTAACGCAAATCTGTCAAGCTCAATGTTTGATAAAGCATCGATTGCTATTAACAGTGACGGTACAATTACACATACACACGGTGTAATGGGTGCATTGTTTGTTAAGAATGATACATCAATCGTTACGACAAATGATAATAGCAGTATTGCTGCATCTGACCTATATGTTCAGTCAATCTTTAGCGATTGGAACTTCAATGATATATGGTATATGACATCAGGCAGCTACCCAATGCTACAAGTTACAAATAAGACTTCGTCAGTTTCTGCACAAAGCATTGACTTGTTTGCAGACGGAGAAACAACCTGCGAACATATTGTATATATCAGAGATACTAAGAATTCGGCTAATATTTACATAAAGGCTCAGAATCCTTATTCAACAATCGCAATCAGAGGCGGTTCATATACAGGTGTATTTGAAGGTGTTATAAACGGACTTATCAATGATAAGACAATAATTCCGTTTACAATTACATCAACAAGCGGTGCAAGTCAGGAACATAATCTTGTAATTATTAAAGAACCTACTTTGGCAACACTTGACAGCGTTGTTATTGACGGAACGACAGTTGCTCGTGTAAATAACACATACGTTGCAGAAATAGGTAAGTCAGCTGATTCTGTAAATGCAGAAATTACTCCTATATCAGGTACAGTTGAAGTACTTGACAAAGATAGAAATGTTGTTTCATATGAGAGCATGAACGGCTTGACATGGATTAATACAGCACTTCCTGCAAATGTTGGTACTACAACAACTTATACATTGAGAGTAACAAACGGTAATGCACTTTCAACAGTTGAATATCCGTTAATCTTGAAACCTGCTGAATATCATACAGGTTTGAAGTATGTACAGGTTGATCCGCTTACTCTTATAGGCAATGTTCTTGTAGGTTCGGGTTATACAGATGTTACAGATATAAATGAAAATGTTTATAATTATGTAATTACCAAGGACCTTGAATATATCAATATTAAGGCTGAAACTGTAAACTCTACTTCAAAGGTAAGCATTGCATCAGAGTATAATTCGGCTAATGTACAAGAAATCGAAAGATATAACCTTGATACATCAATTAAGGATATTTACATTCCGATTGACGTAACAACAGAAGAGAATGTTGTTGAACATTATGTACTTCACTTAACAAGAAAGAGTATTGATGATTCATTAAAGACTGTTAAGGTAACATACGGTAGCAATGTTTATACTCCGACAGCTGAAAACAGAGTAATGGATGAAGAAACAGGAGCAACTGCAGACGTATATGTGGTTAAACTTGATACTCCGGGTAATGTTCCGTTTACAAATAAGACATATGTTGATATTTTGATAGAGGCTAATGATATTTATACACTTGTAAATGCAGACAGCCCAACGGCAACAGACCCAACATCCTGTCTCTTATACACATCTCCGAGCCCACGAGACTAGGCATGATCTCGTA
>ENA-UADH01000253-UADH01000253.1-human-gut-metagenome-genome-assembly--contig:-NODE-253-length-19458-cov-9.069216_pt1 | contig 19458 bp, 13 predicted proteins | sample MGYA00244225_ERZ654250 | MGnify/ENA primary metagenome ERZ654250 (study PRJEB26926, sample SAMN06164905) | human gut metagenome | biome: ENVO:00009003; feature: ENVO:2100002; material: ENVO:00002003...
GAGATCATGCCTAGTCTCGTGGGCTCGGAGATGTGTATAAGAGACAGCTCCTACCTCATGTCCCGGGATTACCGGTAACTTCACCATTGGGTTACGTCCTAAAAAGGTATTCAGGTCGGAGCCACAGAAACCCACATACTTGATTCTTACTAATACTTCACCGGCACCAACGGTCGGTTTTTCCAGTTCAACCACCTTCATTTCGGAGGGGTTGACAATTTGAACTGCTTTCATTTTATTTGTTTGAGATAAATTTATTAATCAATTACTTTATAGCCCTTCCAACCGTAATAGGCACAAAACGCAAAACAAATCATCGGTATGCCATAAGCGACATAATAAATATGTTCATTAACGTGCATGAAGTACGCTGTCAACTGAGGAAGACAGGCATTACCGACAATTGCCATTACCAGAAAGGCCGAACCGCTCTTTGTCTGATTTCCGAGTCCTTTCAGTGCCAAAGAGAACTGTGTAGGATACATGATAGACATAAAGAAAGAGATGGCGAGCATCGCATACAGTCCGATCATTCCTCCCCATAGCATCACGACACCACACAAAAGGATATTCATCAAAGCATACACCAGCAACATACCCTGCGGACGGAACTTGACCATCAATCCCGTACCAATCCAGCGCCCCAGCAAGAAGGCCAGCATATACAGTCCAAAGAAAGTGGTAGCCGTATCTTCCGGCAAACCGGCATAAGTGCAGCAGTATACGAGAAACAGACTGTTGATAGCTGTTTGCCCACCATTATAAAAGAACTGCGCGATGACTCCCCAACGTAAATGCGAGCGTTTCAGCACATCGAAATCAATCAGTTTTTCTTTCTTTCCGGATGCAGGTTCCGCTCCTTCATCTCCAATCTTCGGCAATTTTGAGAAAACAAATACGACCGCTATCGCAAGAAGCAACAGAGCCAATATCAGATAAGGAAGTTTCATCGCATCCGTTTCCAGTTGTATATAAGCCTGCCAGCCTCCCGGATAATCAACAGGAAGCGTCTCGCGTGTATAATGGGTGCCGCTTAGAATCAGCTTGCTCAGAAACATCGCTGCGATAAAAGCACCCAGACCATTGAAGGATTGCGCCAGATTCAATCGGCGCGGAGCCGTTTCGGGAGCTCCCAACACGGTTACATAGGGATTGGCGGCTGTCTCCAGAAAACACATTCCGGTAGCGATAATGAAGAAGATGCAGAGATAAGCCCAATATTCTTTCAGCATGGCAGCGGGGAAGAACAGTAACCCACCACATGCCGCCAGTAATAACCCGAAAATAATTCCCGATTTGTAGCTGTATTTTTTCATGAACATAGCGATGGGAATGGGACAGATGAAATAGGCAAGCCAGTAGGCTGTTTCTGTGAATGATGCTTCGAAAGCGTTTAACTCACAGGTTTTCATCAGCTGTCTTATCATAGTAGGTAGTAGATTGCTGCTGATAGCCCATAGGAAAAACAGGCAGAATATGAGCATCAATGGTACATAATAGGTCTTATTTTTCATGGTATGGATTAATAAGTGTCAGTTGATTATTCTGACATGTTTTTAATGTAAGGAAGAGATATGAGATTTTTGAAACCATAAAATCTTTCGGCGTTTTTACCTAAAAAAAGTGCTTTCTCTTCTTGTGTCATTTCAGTCGTTTTAAGGATGAAATCGTAAGACATCTTGTAAGTAATGGCCGTAATGGTCCGCGGGTAATCCGATCCCCACATCAGTTTGTCCATACCGACCAAATCTGTTGCTTCTTTGATAGCCTTCACCGCTCCTGCAAACGGGTAGAATTCACTGTTGAACAACCAGGTAATGCCTCCTGACTCTATCATGACATGGGTATGCCGGGCCAGTTTTATTTGTTCCTGCCAATGAGGAGTTGTAACCATACCGAAATGTCCGATAGCGATTTTTAGTTGCGGACATTCCTGGATAATTTCTTTCATCTCCTGCACTTGCGTGTTTCCATCAGCCAGATCAATGGAAAGGATAATGTTTTTATCTTCCATGTAATGGAACATTTCCATCATTTCGTCACAGTTCAGCATGACTCTTCCTTCTTTTAGAAAAAGGCGGTGTGCTGGGATTTTTATTGCTTTGAAACCGGAACTTATTAATTCCTTGGCCTGTTGCAGATAACCGGGTTTACGAAATTCGCACATACCGCATACAAAGAAACGGTCCGGGTATTTATGGGCCACTTTTGCGAGGTATTCATTTTGGATGCCATCAATAAATTCCTGAGTGACTACGGCAGCCGATACTTGTGCATAGTCCATGTTCGAGAGAAAAACCTCGGCACTATTCCGCCCGTCAATCATAAAGGGCGGAACCATCTGACGTTCTTCTCCCATAAATAACGAACGTCCGTTGGTTAAAGTACGGATAGGCAATCCGTTGACTTCCGTATTTTGCCGTAACCAAAGATGGGAATGTGCATCTATTATGTTAAAATCCATCATTATTCTCCTTTGTATTATGAATTAGCCCAACTGACACGCATTTGTTTTCCGATAATTTCTTGTACTTCCTTTACAAGGTTCCAATCGATGGGTTCTTCAGCGTATGTTATATTTTTCAATACATTATCCGGATTGGCCGAACTGAACAAAGTGGTGGCGATACGTGGATTGCTGACAGAATATTGAATAGCCAGTTTCTCTATAGGATAATTTTTGGACAGGCAATGTTGAACAGCTTTCCGACAGGCTTCTACCAGTGATTGGGGGGCCGGATGCCATGCAGGAACCCCACGTTGGGAGAGCAAGCCCATTGAAAGGGGGGAGGCATTGATGATGCCGATATTCTTTGATTCAAAATAATCCAGATAATCAGTCAGTTTCTCGTCATTCAGACAATAATGGCAGAAGTTAAGTACGCTTTCTACTGTTCCTGGTTCCGAGTGATCAATGACCCATTTTAAGTTTTCTAATTGCAAATCTGTGATACCTACATGTCCCACAATACCTTTCTTTTTAAGTTCTACCAGTGCAGGTAATGTTTCGTTGACTACCTGATTCATGTCTGAAAACTCTACATCGTGTACATTAATCAGATCGATATATTCAATGTGGAGTCTTTCCAAGCTTTCATAAACGCTTTCCGTTGCACGTTTTCCGGAATAATCCCATGTGTTGATTCCATCTTTTCCATAGCGTCCCACTTTGGTAGAGAGATAATATTTGTCACGTGGGATTTCTTTCAATGCTTTGCCTAATACGGTTTCGGCCTTGTAGTGCCCGTAGTAGGGAGATACATCAATAAAATTCATTCCATTCTCTACTGCTGTGTAAACAGCTTTGATACCCTCTGCTTCGCGGATATCATGAAAAACTCCTCCTAATGAAGATGCGCCGAAACTAAGATTGGAAACCCGCATACCGGTTTTCCCGATTTCATTGTAATTCATAGCTCTATTTATTTTTAGATTTATTTCCGGCATCAAAAATAGAGGAATAACCTTTAGGTATGTGGTGGAAGAGGTTGAAAAAAGTACGTAAACCTTTGCGTAAAAATAATAAGACGGTTACTTTTTATATAGTTCTCTATATTGCTGAGGAGTAACGCCTGTGATTTTTTTGAATAAGCGGTTGAAATAAGAATGGTCTTCATAAGCAAGGAGATAGGCTATGTTTTTTACGGGAATATCCTCTGTAATCAGAATTAATTGGGCTTTCTCTATTTTTTTCTGATTAATATATTGCAGCGGTGTGTTACCGACTTCTTTTTTGAAAAGACGGATAAAATGATCTTTTGAGAGGCATGAGATTGCTGCCAATGAGTCTATATCTACTGTTTTATAGATATTTTTTCGGATGTGGGACAAGACTTTTTGGATACGGTTATCGTTGACTTCCACTTTAGGTTTGGCGTCTTTTAAAAAGCGGGCAATAAGTTGATATACTATACCTCTGGATTCGACTTTGTCACAGAAGGTACGCTGTTTATTTTTAATGATGTTTCTGATTAATGTGGGGTTGTTGTCATAGCTTGTCGGGTCGGATTGAGGAAGCTGCATGGTAGGATTTATTTCACATAACCTTTTAATAAGTGGTAATTCCAGGTTGTCCGCAGGTATTTCTATCGGGAAATTCCAATCTTCCAGAATGCCGGATTCTGATTGATGGTCTTCATATATATGGAGATAATAATGAGTGAAATGAGAATTGCACTGATAACTATGGGTAGTGAATGATGGCACCAGATATAGATGATGTGGTTTTAGTTCCTGTATTCCGTCGGGAAATATTATTTGGGCAGTTCCTTCCATTATATAATAGAGTCTGGTAAAAGGGCTGCTTACGTTTTTCCAGTTCCAGTCTGCATTGTGAATGGCTAGTCCTACATTTAATATAAGTAAATGTAATTGGTCGATTGATTGTGTCATATTCCTTAAGGTATTAGAATGAAAGATTCAGTTTCGTACAAAGTAAGCAAAAGTATATATATAATCCAATGGGAAATCGATATTTTCATATCAAATCACCTGTTTTGGTATTCGTTTTTGAATTATCTCAGGTAAAAGTCGATATTGTCCTACATAATGGCGCATTTGGATAATATAAATTGGTTTCAACTCTGTATATTTGCACTATTGATAATTGAAAAATATATAAAGCAATTATACTATGAAAGCAAAACATTTTCTTTTGGCTTCGGCTTTGTTGCTTTGGACGGGAGTTTTGGAGGCTCAGACTTACCAGGTACCTGTTTCAGAGAAAAATGAAAAAATGCAGGAGGGAGAGTTCGAACCTACTTGGGAATCATTGCAGAACTATAAAGTTCCTGAATGGTTTAGAAATGCCAAATTTGGTATTTGGGCACATTGGGGACCGCAATGTGTGGAAGGGTCCGGCGACTGGATGGCGCGTTCTCTCTATTTGGAAGGTTCGCGCGAGTATAAGCACCATGTGGAACATTATGGCCATCCCTCTGAAGTGGGCTTCAAGGATATATTGCCTTTGTTTAAAGCCGAGAAATGGGATCCGGACAAATTGGTTTCCTTTTATAAGAAGATTGGTGCCCAGTATTTCTTCGCTTTAGGTAATCACCATGATAATTATGATTTATGGGATAGCCAATATCAGGAATGGAATTCCGTGAATATAGGCCCTAAGAAGGATATATTGGCGGGCTGGGCTGAAGCTGCAAAGAAAAACGGTCTTCCATTTGGTATCAGTTTTCATGCGGATCATGCGTGGAGCTGGTATGAACCGGCTCAACGATACGACCGTCATGGCGAGAAGGCAGGTGTACCCTATGATGGATGTTTGACTAAAGAAGATGGTAAGGGTAAGTGGTGGGAAGGCTACGATCCTCAAAAACTTTATGCACAGAATCACCCGTTAAGCGCTGGAAGTTGGGCTGACGGTATGATTCACCGTCAATGGGCATGGGGAAATGGTGTTTGTATTCCTACTCAAGAATATGTGACAAACTTTTATGATCGTACAATTGATGCAATAAACCGTTATAATCCTGATTTGATTTATTTTGATGTGACTGGTGTACCGTTTTATCCTATCAGTGATGCGGGTTTGAAGATTGCCGCACATTTTTATAATCACAACATGGTTGCTCGTAAGGGGGATTTCAGTGCTGTTATGTTTGGTAAAATTCTTACCGATGAGCAACGTAAAGCTTTGGTATGGGATGTGGAAAGGGGATCTCCCAATAGTATTTATGAAGAGCCATGGCAGACTTGTTCTTGTTTAGGCGGTTGGCATTATGATACCAGATTGGCGGAGAACGGTTGGTATAAGAGTGCTTCCGATGTAGTGAAACTATTAGTGGATGTGATCAGTAAGAACGGGAATTTGTTGCTTAGTGTTCCTCTTCGGGCTGACGGAACTTTTGATGAAAAGGAAGAAGCCATTTTAAATGAATTTGGTGACTGGATGAGTATGAATAAAGAGGCTATTTATGATACACGTCCGTGGAAAGTCTTCGGAGAAGGTCCGATAGCCAATGCTGATATCAAGATTAATGCCCAAGGTTTCAATGAAGGTGCTTACACTAAAGCCACTGCATCTGAAATCCGTTTTACTCAAACCAAGAAATATCTCTATGCTACAGTTCTTGCATGGCCGGAAGAAAAGCAAGTTGTCATTCAATCGCTGGCAACGGGAAGTGAGTTGTACCCTGATAAAATTACTAAAATTGAGTTGTTAGGTTATGGAAAGGTATTTTTTACTCGTACAGCGCAAGGAGTTGTTATTGATATGCCTGATGTACAGTTGAATAAGATTGCTCCCGTATTTAAGATAAAGAAGTGAATATAGCATAAAGTAGGTTTATTTATCGGCTTTTTTAGGTCGGTAAGCCCTTGTTATGTCTTGAAAATTAACCCAATAATCAATAGAATAATGAAAAACAGATTAGAATGTATGCAGTCAATAAGATTCTTGGCGGTCTTGTTGATGTGTTGCCTGAGCTATACTACTTGGGCACAGACACAGAGTAATGTCAATGGTTTGGTTACTGATTTTTCCGGTGAGCCGTTAATTGGGGTCAGTATCTTGGTTAAAGGTACTTCCAATGGAACTGTTACTGATTTGGATGGCAAATTTTCTCTGTCTGCTGAAATGGGAAACATGCTCCAGATAAGTTATGTAGGTTATATTTCGCAAGAAATAAAGGTTGAAAGTAACAAGTTACTTCGTATTATAATGGAAGAAGATACAAAAAAGTTGGAAGAAGTAGTTGTGATTGGATATGGAACACAGAAAAAGGTGAATTTAACGGGAGCCGTAGCTGCTGTTTCAGCTGAAGACTTGGCTAGTAAACCTGTTATGAGTACTGCTCAAGCACTGGCAGGTTTGGCTCCAGGTTTAAGTGTATTGCAAACTTCAGGTCGTCCCGGACAAGGAGCAACTGTTAAAATTCGTGGAACTGGTACATTTTCAAAAGCTGGAACAGATCCATTGGTCTTGATTGATGGTTTATCAGGTAACATTGATGATGTAGATCCTAATGATATTCAGAGCATTTCTTTTTTGAAAGATGCAGCTTCTGCTTCTATTTATGGTAATCGTGCTGCTAATGGGGTGATCTTGATTGAAACAAAGAAGGGTGCACAAGGTAAAACGACTATTACATATAGTAATTCTTTTGGTTGGCAACAGCCTACGGAATTGCCTGATTTTTTACCATCATGGGAATATGCGGAATATTATAATATGGCTATGCGGAATATGGGTAAGCAGGAAGCTTATTTACCTGAACAGATTCAAAAGTATAGAGATGGATCTGATTCGGATAATTATCCGAATGTAAATCACTTAAAATGGCTGTTGGAATCCGGTTCTGGTTTTCAACACCAACATAATCTTAGCATACAAGGAGGAAATGCTACGACGAGTTATAATTTATCAGTAGGTTATAGAAATCAGGAAGGAATGACGGCAAAAACGTCTAATGAAAGAATGACTGCACTGTTTACTATGAAAAGTGAAATCGCCAAAGGGCTGATGCTTAATTTGAATATTAATGCTTATAATAATAAATATAATGCTCCTAATGGCGAACCACAAAGTATTGATGGAATGATAGGATATGCTGTTCGTCAGGGACCTATTTATGCCGGGCAAAAGTCGGATGGAAGTTTTGGATATCAGGATAATTATAGTCCGGAAGCGTGGTTGGCGAGTGAATCTTTTGTGCAGAATGTGAGTAGAAATATAAGTGCTTCCGGACAATTGACATGGAATACTCCTGTAGACGGACTTTCTTTTATAGGCAAAGTAGGGATGAATTACTGGACTAAATATGATAAAGCCTACCGGGCTGATACTTATTTTGATGAGAGTAAGACAGTGGGACCCGCTACTTTAAATGTATGGACTGCAAATAATACGTATACTACCTTTGAAGCATTAGCTACTTATGAAAAACAAATTAAAAATCATACCTTTAAGTTATTGGCGGGTACTTCTGTGGAACAATCTAATAATAAAGGTTTGGAAGGTTATAGAAATACGTTTCCTAATAATTATTTGTATGAATTAGGTTCTGGAGATAAATCAACAGCTACTAATGATAGTTCATTGGAAGAATATGCGTTGCTTTCTTTTTTCGGGCGTATAAATTATGCATGGAAAGATCGTTATTTATTAGAGGTTAATTTGCGCTATGATGGATCGTCACGTTTTGCGGACGGTCATCGTTGGGGACTTTTCCCGTCAGTTTCTGCAGGGTGGAGAATCTCTGAGGAGGACTTTTGGAAGAATGCGGCAGTTTCAGCTGTAGTTGATAATTTGAAATTGCGTGCTTCCTATGGTGTACTTGGTAATCAAAATATAGGTGTTTATCCTTACCAACAGATTTATGAACTTGGACATGATTATCCTTTTGGAAATCCGGCAACTCTTCAGTCTGGGGCTTACATGAAAACCTATAATAATCCGGAAATTACTTGGGAAAAGACGGCTATAACGGATATTGGTTTAGATTTTAGTTTATTGAATGGACGTTTTAGTGGAACATTGGATTATTTTTATAAATATGCTTCGGACATTTTAGCACCAGTTGAGGTGTCTAGTATTATGGGACGTGAAGTCGGACAATCTAATGTTGGAGCTGTTTCGAACGAAGGAATTGAAGTAAATCTGACTTATAACGGACAAATAGGACGTGATTTCCGGTTTAGTATTTCTCCTAATTTTACATGGGTAAAAAATGCAGTTGAGAAATTGGCGAACGGAGCTACCGAAGAAATTAATAATAACAGAATTGTAGGGCAACCGATAGGTATTATATATGGGTATGAAACTGATGGACTGTTTGTAGACCAGGCGGAAGTAGATGCGGCTACCGAACAATTGGTAAGTAAGTCAGGACTGAAACCTGGTTATGTGAAATACAAAGATATTAGTGGTCCCGACGGGGTTCCCGATGGTAAGGTAGATGCGCAATATGATCGTACCGTATTGGGAAGTACTACCCCGAAGTTTTATTATGGTTTGAATCTTTCCACTTCTTATAAAGGTTTTGATTTTTCAGCTTTGTTACAAGGGTTAGGAGGTCATAAGCGTTTGATAGGATCTTATATGGCTTATGCATTCTACAACGGTGGACAGATACAGAGATGGCAGGCTGAATCTTGTTGGAAGGAAGAAAATCCTGATAAATGGGCTGAATACCCTCGATTGGAAACTTTGAATATGAACGACACTAATCTTCAAACTTCTGATTATTGGGTCCGTAATGCTAGTTTCTTACGAGTAAAGAATATACAAATAGGATATACATTCCCCAAAGCATGGACTAAAAAAATAGGTTTGGAAAATGTGCGTGTTTATGTAAGCGGACAAAATCTGTTTTCTTTCAATAGTTTCTATAAAGGTTGGGATCCGGAAAATGAGATAGGAACAGGGGATTCTCCCTCTTATTATCCGGTCAATAGTATTTATTCATTCGGATTTAATTTCAAGTTCTAAGTAAATCATTCAATTAAGAATCATTATGAAAAATATATATAATACATTAGGAATGACAAAGGCTTGTTTATGTGCTTTGGCTGTATCACTAGTAACAACTGGTTGCTCGGATTTATTAGATAAGGAGCCACCTTCAGCAATTTCTGATGGTAGTTTTTGGACTGGTGAAGGGGATGCCATGTTGGCTTTGACAGGATGTTATCGTTTCCAGACTGGTTGGTCGCATGATGATTTTGCTACGCCACAAGGGTTGCTCTATTTGGATTTTGCAGGTGGAAACGGAACGGAAAAGGAAAATTTTTCTACTTTAATGGCTAGTTCCAATACGGTGGCTACTAACAGTAATTTACGTTGGTATTGGGGAAATGCATATACGCAAATAGCTAAGTACAACACTTTTCTAGAGAATATTACGGATTGTCCGATGGAAGAATCTAAAAAAGAACAGTGGTCTGCCGAAGTGAAGTGTTTACGAGCTTATTTCTTTTTAAATTTGGCATTTTATTATAAGGATGTTCCTATGCCTTTGAAAACTCTGTCGGTGGACGAAGCGAATTCTATTTCTCAAACACCTCAGGCTGAAGTCTATTCGCAAGTGGAGAAGGACTTGAAGACTGCTATAGACTTGTTGCCTGTCCAATATTCCTCAGAGGAATATGGCCGGTTTACTAGGGGGGCAGCTAAGGTACTTTTAAGTCGTCTTTACTTAGCGCAAGAGAGATGGGTAGATGCTGCTACTGTTTTACGTAGTGTGATTGATTCGGGAATATATGAATTGGATCGTCGTAATGGAGAGGACAGCTATGAGAAACTTTTTCAAATAGGAGGTGAATATAGCCCTGAGATAATATTTTGTATTATGGGGATAAAGGATCTATATACTAATTCACGTTATCAATATTTATATCCTGAAGCTGCTTATGGAGGGTGGCATCAGTTCTCACCATATAACGAATTAGTGAAAGAATATTTTTGTGCAGACGGCAAGGATATTAAGACTTCTGAGGTTTATGATGAGAATGATCCTTATGTTAATCGGGATTTGCGTTTGTATGCTTCTATTTTTTTACCTCCTTTGGGAAGTTATGAGGGAACTAAGTATAATGATATAATTTATGATTGCTTTAAGGGAGCTAATACTGCAGATAGCTATAATAAGTTTGCCTTATTTAATGGATATTGTCCGAAGAAAGGTTGTGATCCGTCTATAACTAATAATTTAGGTTCTACTCCCACTTATACTCCTATAATGCGTTATGCTGAGGTCTTATTAAGCTATTTGGAAGCGGTAAATGAATCGCAGCCGAATGCAGTAGACCAGAACTTATTAGATCTGACTATTAATGATATACGTGATCGTGTGAAATTGGTTGGAATAAAAAAGACAGACGTAGCAACACAGGAACTTGTTCGTGAAGCGGTTCGTAAAGAAAGACGTGTGGAACTGGCATTCGAGGGGCTTCGATATTATGACGTGTTACGTTGGGGCATTGCCGAGAAAGAACTTAATCATACATTTACCGGAGTAAAATTGTCGGATGATCCGCAAGCTCGTAATTATAGAGGAAGTGGTGTTACGGCTTCTCCTGTAGATGAAGATATGTATTATCAGTTTGAAAAACGTACATGGTCTGCACATAACCGATATTTTCCTATTCCTCAAAATGATTTGAATGTAAATAAGAATCTGAAACAGAATGAGGGATATAATTAAGCAGGATTAAGTTTAAGATAAGATGAAAGAAAATGGATATGAAATGAAAAGATATGACTACCCGGTAAAAAGATATTGCCAGACAATGGATTTGAAGGATGATCCGGAGATGATAGCGAAGTATCGGGAGTGTCATAGTAAGGCGAAGTCATGGCAGGAGATCAGAGAGGGGATCCGTTCAGTTGGTATTTTAGAAATGGAAATATATATATGCGGTAATCGATTGTTCATGATTGTCGAAACTCCTATTGATTTTGATTGGGAATCTGCTATGGCTAAACTCGCGACTTTACCTCGACAGCAAGAATGGGAAGACTTTGTATCGATATTCCAACAGTGTAGGAAAGGGGAACTTGCTAAAGAAAAATGGAGTATGATGGAGCGTATGTTCTATCTATATGAATAATTTGAAAAGAGAGGGAACTGATGAAGTATTCTCTTTTTCCTCAAAATATAATAGAAGGCATATTGAATAATTTAGTGATTAAAAGATTGTACAACGGCGTGGGATAGAAAAAGAAATGCTTGTTTTATCAATACCCATTGCTTATCATCGGAAAGCCAATAAGTTGATAAAAGTGGGTGATTGGTAGTGTTATCAATACTGAAATTTTTGAGCCTTCGTTTCTTCAGGTATAGACAAAACCCTCGAAATTATCTAATTTCGAGGGTTTTTGTCTGTTTCTATATGGAATGTTGTGCGCGTGATAGGACTCGAACCTACACGTCTCACGACACCAGATCCTAAGTCTGGCGCGGCTACCAATTACGCCACACGCGCGAATTGCTTTCGGTAAGCGGGTACAAAGATAAGGAATATTTCTTAAGTACCAAAGATTTTTAGGAAATTATTCTTTGTGGTTATGTAAATATTCACGTGCAGCCTCAATAATTGTATCCACATTGCGTTGCATATCCTCTGAGGTCATATTGACTTTGATGTCCGGATCTATACCAAATTCTAGATGTTGCATATTCGCATCGTACATTGGACTGGCCGAGAAGCGGACAGACCAGCCATTGGGCAGTTCAGAAGAGAAGGGCAGACCAGAACCGCCACCTGTTTTGTCACCGATGATGGTTACTTTAGGTAGTATTTTCATTCTGTTCACAAAATCATTAGTGGCGCTGAAAGAGCGGCGGTTAGTCAGCACTACCGCCTGTTTTTGCCAGCGTACACGGTCTAGTGACGGTTCCAGCCAAACAGCTTTAGGAGTTGAGAAATCATTGTGTCCCGGTCCGGTTTTATGGGACATATAGCCTACCAACACTTTTTCATTCGTGAAACGTGCGGCTAATTTCTCGGCTGTGGTAAGGTTACCACCGGAATTGTTTCGCACATCAATAATCAATCCATCGCAAATAGCCAGCTTGTTTAGAATCTCGTCCAGATTTCCTTCGCCGATACCTGATTGGAAACTGCCACAATAAATATAGGCTATGTTATCCTCGAATACCTGATACTTCATGCCTGAGGATTGGGCATAGTCCTTACCTAGATAGACACGTTGGATGCTGTCGCTGAAATTGGCCGGATAGCTGTCAAACCATTCACGATATTGGGAGTACTCCAGTTTGGAAGACAGATTTACGTGTCCGTCACGCAACTCGTTCAGCATATCTGCCAGAACTTCGAATAACTGTTCATTATTCATGCCTTTGGATATTCTCTGTTTATACTGGCTGTATATTTCATTCCAGTCCAATCCGTATTCCTGCTTTTTATAGTCAAGGAAACAATACTGGCGGTCGATAGTCTGCCATAACGCTTCGAAGTTGCCTTCGGGGGAGTTGTCGTATTCGTCCTCCGTGATGCACGAAGTAAATAATACAACAGACAATAACAGACTGATAAAAAAATAACTATTTCTTTTCATTCTCTATATTAATAAGGGCTGACCCGGCTGGGCATCGCCACTTTGTTCTTACCTTTTAATAAATAGAAGTTTTTCACGAAACCTATCATAAAGGCGTGTGACCATATATGACTTTTCAGATTATTGACTTTCGCCTGCTGGATATCACATAGGTATCCGAAACGCATATTGACTGACCGGATAGGAAAATCCAATGTAACCAATTGCCGCAAGGAAGGTTGGTTATGCAGGGAAGTGAACAGCACATTCTTGCCGCCATTCTTTAAACTGAATATCTCATAATAAGATTGTCCGTATTCCGGGGAAAACATAACCCCCATGACAGGCAAATTGGCTTGATAACGGGCTATCAGCGGATAGTTACCGATATGAAACCGATAGATGACCATACCCGATGCCGCCAGATTGACATATGCTTTGGCTTGGGCAGGATTATTAGAATTTCGCATGTTATAGATGAATCCGCCGTTCAAGTCCAGCATGGGACCCGCCAGTATCTTCAAGTTTTCTGTCAGCCGGAACTGGTAATGCAGTGCATAATTCCAATTGACCATACCTGACATTTCGTTACTTGTTTCTGCTTTATTCTCAGTCAGGGACAGATTGGCTTGGAACAGACTTTGAACAGATACGTTGCCATTCATCAGTTTGGTCATGCGCATACTTTCACGCAGGATACGAATTTCGGGTCCGGTATATTCCATCGGTGAAAGATAGGTGTCCAATATATTTGTAAAACCGACACCGTAAAGAGTAGCCCTCATAACGTAGCGGTTTGCTCGTAAGCTGTCTTCCTGAGCCTGTGAAGGCAGACCAAGAAACAGGGACAGTAATAATAGGAGAATTTTTTTCATTTCTTAAAACAGTTTCATCTGGCCGGTAATTTCATCAATGATATCTGTTTCACTCTTACCATGATCCGGATCTTCAATTTCAGCAGCTTCTTCATTTTTATCAGTCCCCTCTTCCGCACCGTCCTCTTCTTTGGGAGGTTCGGGAAAACGTAAAGGCTCCAGCTCGTTTATTTGTTCAATGTTGTAAGTACTGATTCGTTTTCCTTTCGCTTTGAAACTCTTAATTCCGATGAATTCGTCCACATCTATTTCCAATGGATCACGGAAACTATCATGTCCTCCGAATATGACTTGTATGCGTGGATAAACCACACAAGTAAGCAATATAGAACGGCTTTCCTTGTTCTCGCCCAAATAATTGAGACGGCGTGAAGTGGATTCAAAAGTGAATCGTTTCAGATAAGGATATCCCTGGTCGGCATCAAATAAAGCGGCGGACCATACCTTGTTGGCATCGAACTTCTCGATGATGTGGATCCCCGGATCATAATGATTGTTCAAATCGAAGTTACTGGTATAGAATTCTCCATTTTCATGGACTATTAAAATCAATTCGTCACTTTGGAATTCTCCCAGATATTCACCGCGTCCGTCATAGTTCAAGCGGAGTACATCCCGGTCAAACCATACTTTTCTTCCACCCAAAGTAGAGCCGCCACGTTGTTTTAAGGCTATTTTATGTACTTCGTATTTAGACAGGATATTGCCCATGGACTGGCGTCCCTTGATATTGATGTCACTGAAATCTTTTTCATATATGATTTTTTTGATACGTGGATTCGGTTTTAAGGTAATCTTGATAACCTCTGCTTCTCCATTAGGATTGGCTGTAAAGTAAACAATACGTGAGCCGGGTGTACCTTGCGTTACATCATATTCACGGTCACGGGTGATGGAGGTAATGTTGAACCGTTTGATATAGTGAAACCCTTCTTTTCCATCACGATAAACCACATTGTATATGGTACGTTTGTCGTTTTTCTTGAAGATATTGACATAGAGAACATTCTTGCCGACAAACATTTTGTCTGTTACGCGAACTACTTTATATTTGCCGTCTTTATAGAAGATAATCACATCGTCTATGTCTGAACAGTTGGCTATAAATTCATCTTTTTTCAAGGCGGTGCCGATAAAGCCTTCTTCGCGGTTGATATAGAGTTTTTCGTTAGCTTCCACTACCTTCGCCGCCTCAATGGTATCGAAGTTACGCAACTCTGTACGGCGGGGGTATTGTTTGCCATATTTATCTTTCAACATCTGATACCAATCAATGGTATATTCTACGATATGTGCCAGATGATTGTTTATTTCTTCAATCTGTTCCTTGATACGGGCTATGTTTTCATCTGCTTTATCCTTGTTGAACTTCAGAATTCGGGCCATCTTGATATCCAATAACTTCAGAATATCCTCTTTGGTCACTTCACGGATAAATTGCGAATAGAAAGGAGTCAGCCGTTCATCAATGAACTCGCAGGCGGCGTCTGTATTTTCGGATTGCTCGAACTTTACTTCCTTATAAATCCGTTCTTCGATAAAGATTTTTTCCAATGATGCGAAATGAAGGTTTTCAAGCAATTCTCCTTTGTGTATTTCCAACTCTTGACGAAGCAGGGACAACGTGTTGTCCGTGGCTTTTTTAAGGACGGCACTGACTGTAAGGAAGTGGGGTTTCTTTTCATCAATTACACAGCAATTGGGAGATATGCTTACTTCACAATCAGTAAATGCATAGAGCGCGTCCAAGGTTTTGTCCGAGGATACTCCCGGAGCAAGGTGCACTAGGATTTCCACTTTTTCAGAAGTAAGATCTTCCACTTTCCGGATCTTGATTTTTCCCTTTTCACTGGCTTTGACAATAGAGTCGCATACCCCCGGGACAGTCTTTCCGAAAGGCACTTCGGCTATGGACAATGTTTTGTTGTCTATTTTATTGATTTTAGCACGTACTTTCACCATTCCGCCGCGTTCTCCATCGTTGTAGCGTGATACATCAATAGAGCCTCCTGTCTGGAAATCGGGATAGAGTTTGAATTCCTCACCACGCAAATAGGCAATGGAGGCATCACACAGTTCGTTAAAATTGTGTGGTAGGATTTTGGAAGAAAGGCCCACAGCAATACCTTCTACTCCCTGAGCGAGCAAGAGCGGGAATTTGACAGGTAGGGTGATCGGCTCTTTGTTTCGTCCGTCGTATGACGCTTGCCATTCGGTGGTTTTGGGATTGAAAACCACGTCCAATGCAAATTTGGATAGACGTGCTTCGATATAACGGGGGGCAGCGGCACCATCTCCTGTCAGTATGTTACCCCAGTTTCCCTGACAGTCTATTAACAGATCCTTTTGGCCTAGCTGTACCAACGCGTCGCCTATGGAAGCATCGCCGTGCGGATGAAACTGCATGGTATGTCCTACAATATTTGCTACTTTGTTATATCGGCCGTCATCCAATCTTTTCATAGAGTGGAGGATACGTCTTTGGACAGGTTTCAAACCGTCATTGATGTGCGGTACGGCACGTTCCAATATTACGTAAGAGGCATAGTCCAAAAACCAGTTCTGATACATTCCACTCAGCTGGTGCTTCACCCCTGTGTTTTTGGTATCGGTAGGTTTATAGTCCGAGTGTCCGTTCTCCGGTGTGGGGATATTTTCTTCGTTTTGTTCCTCTTTATCAATAAAATCGTCGCTCATATATATTTAAATTCCTTAATGTTCTGATGATATGCACGCAAAAATACGACTTTTATTGAAAAAAATCATTTACTTTGCATATTATTTCGCCCTTATTAAAGGTTGAAAACAGGAAAAAACAACAAAAGTGTAAGAATAAACAGATAAGAAAATGGCACAAGAAGATGTTTTTAAGAAATTAGTATCGCACTGTAAAGAGTATGGTTTTGTATTTCCGTCCAGTGATATATATGACGGACTAGGCGCTGTATACGATTACGGTCAGATGGGAGTGGAGTTGAAGAATAATATCAAGCAATATTGGTGGCAGAGTATGGTGCTGCTGCACGAGAACATCGTAGGAATTGATTCTGCTATTTTTATGCATCCTACTATTTGGAAGGCTTCCGGACATGTGGACGCGTTCAATGATCCTCTGATTGACAACCGCGATTCTAAAAAACGTTATCGTGCCGATGTGCTGATTGAAGACCAGCTTGCCAAATATGACGAGAAGATAAACAAAGAAGTGGCCAAGGCTGCCAAGAGATTTGGTGATGCTTTTGATGAGGCTCAGTTTCGTAGCACCAACGGTCGTGTTCTGGAGCATCAGGCCAAGCGTGACGCTTTACATGAACGATTCTCAAAAGCTTTGAACGACAATGATTTGGATGAACTTCGTCAGATTATCATTGATGAAGAGATTGTTTGTCCTATTTCGGGAACCAAGAACTGGACTGAAGTACGTCAGTTCAATTTGATGTTCTCCACCGAAATGGGTTCTACTGCCGATGGTGCCATGAAGATTTATCTTCGTCCGGAAACAGCGCAGGGTATTTTTGTCAATTACCTGAATGTACAGAAAACCGGCCGTATGAAGATTCCTTTCGGTATCGCTCAGATTGGTAAAGCTTTCCGTAACGAGATTGTAGCCCGCCAATTCATTTTCCGTATGCGTGAGTTTGAACAGATGGAGATGCAATTCTTCGTAAAACCTGGTACTGAGCTGGAGTGGTTCCCCAAATGGAAAGAAATTCGTTTGAAATGGCATAAAGCATTAGGTTTCGGTGATGATCATTACCGTTTCCATGACCACGACAAACTGGCACATTATGCCAACGCAGCTACAGACATCGAATTCCTGATGCCGTTTGGATTCAAGGAAGTGGAAGGTATTCACAGCCGTACGAACTTTGACTTGAGCCAGCACGAGAAGTTCAGTGGCAAGAGTATCAAGTATTTCGATCCGGAATTGAACGAAAGCTATACTCCGTATGTTATTGAAACATCTATCGGTGTGGACCGTATGTTCCTTAGCATTATGAGTGCTGCTTATACAGAAGAGACATTGGAGAATGGTGAAACTCGTGTGGTATTGAAATTGCCTGCTGCTCTGGCTCCGGTGAAACTGGCTGTGATGCCGTTGGTGAAGAAAGACGGCCTGCCCGAGAAGGCGCGTGAGATTATGAATGACTTGAAGTTCCATTTCCACTGCCAGTATGATGAGAAAGACAGCATCGGCAAGCGTTACCGTCGTCAGGATGCCATCGGTACTCCATATTGTATCACTGTAGACCACCAGACTTTGGAGGACAATTGCGTAACATTGCGTAATCGTGATACCATGCAGCAGGAGCGTGTGGCTATTTCGGAACTGAACAATATCATTGCCGATAAAGTAAGTATAACAAGTCTGCTGAAGACTTTGCAATAATAAATGTATTATGAATAAAAGTATTCTTTGGCTGATTGGTCTGCTGTTTGTTACTTCCCTGTCCATTGTTTCATGTAGTGAAACGGATGGGACAGAAGATCCATATGCAAACTGGGAAGAGCGTAATCAGCGGTATATTGACTCCATTGCTACAGTGGCGGAAGCCAATCGAGGCAATGGAGAAGGGCAATGGAAAATCATCCGTTCCTATAAACTTCCATCTTTGGGATTGAATGAAACAGGAAAGATCATTGATAATGTTTACTGTAAGATTCAGAAAGTGGGAGATGGTACTGAGAGTCCTATTGCTACGGATACGGTAGCGGTGAATTATCGTGGTCAATTGATTAACGGTACGGTTTTTGACCAAAGTTATCAGGGTGAGCTTGATCCGGAAACTGCCACTCCTAGAAAATTTCTGGTAGGTGCGGTGATAGCAGGGTGGAGTACGGCCTTGATGAAAGGATTTGGTGGTATGAAAGCCGGTGACCAATGGAAGCTTTATATTCCTTATCCATTGGCTTACGGAAAAGATGGTACAGAAGGTATTCCCGGATATTCAACGTTGATATTTGATGTGAATTTGGTTGATATATTCCCGTTGAAGGGTACGGGAAAAAGCATTGATGATACCTTGGATGCTAAAAAATAGCTATCATAGAATATTGGAAAGAAGAGAGTATTGCAGTTTGTTGCAATGCTCTTTTTTTTATGGTGTTTTGATTCATGTCGGTTGGACGAGACGGGGGGGGCCTGTCAGGTGAATTGTTTGGGGATTTGCTGAAATGTTTTTGGGAAGTATGGCGTTTTCCTTGGTATGGTTAATGGTTCTTTTATCCGCTTGCTACGCGTTCCATTGTCTGTAAGGAATGGTTTAAAGGTTGGGGTAAAACGGCTTAATTATATTATATTAAGAAGAACTCTTGACGGAAACAAGAAGATTGTTTTATCGGGGATATAAATAAAACACTTCGTTTTTTCGGTATCCGCCGAAGTGTTTTTCCTTTCAGCATAATGTTGTGGGATAGTTTGACGGGCGAATAACTGTAAGAAACAATATAATCTTTATCTTGGTCAATTCATTAAACCAATGATTGACGCAAAGATAAAGATTATGACAAATTATTTAATAAATTATTTCACGTTTCCTACTTTGATCAAGTATTCGGCAATCTGAACAG
>ENA-UADH01000282-UADH01000282.1-human-gut-metagenome-genome-assembly--contig:-NODE-282-length-18386-cov-4.286891_pt1 | contig 18386 bp, 23 predicted proteins | sample MGYA00244225_ERZ654250 | MGnify/ENA primary metagenome ERZ654250 (study PRJEB26926, sample SAMN06164905) | human gut metagenome | biome: ENVO:00009003; feature: ENVO:2100002; material: ENVO:00002003...
GAGATCATGCCTAGTCTCGTGGGCTCGGAGATGTGTATAAGAGACAGTCACAGTGGCGGTCATGGCAACGATTTCCAAATGGAACTTCCGGGAAATACCGGAATTGATTGATGTCGTTGTGGCACACAACGTCGATGTGTTTGCCTTTGCCCGCTATTGCCCCGATGCGACCACGAGGAGCACCTGTTGCACTCCCGAAGAATACAGGCAGATGCTGGAACTGTGCTGGGATAAATTCGAACAATACAAAGACGGCCATACATGGTTTAACTTGAAAGATCATCTTTGGACATTGTTTAAGTATGAGAAAGGATTGTTCAATCCGGCGGATTATCCCGATGATGAGATGGTGTACGATGGGTGCAACTGCGGTAACTGTCATTTTACCATCTTGCCTGATGGTGCGGTATATGCCTGCCGACGCATGGAAAGCAAGGTGGGGAATGTGCTGACCGATGATTTGTATACCCTGTTCACAGGTAAGGCGATGGACGAATACCGCAAATATGAAAAATTTGAAAAATGTAGCAAGTGTGAGTTGTTGCGTTTTTGCAGGGGATGTCCTGCGGTGGCATACGGCTATCACGGCAATATGTACGCTCCCGACCCGCAATGCTGGAAACAATTATAAAAACAATGAATATGATAACGAATGTAATAATCAAAAACATGTTGGAACGGCGCAGCGTCCGCCGGTTCCGTCCGGAACAAATCAGCGAGGAGGAACTTGACACCATCTTGCAAGCCGGACTGTATGCACCAAGTGCGGGTGGCAGGCAAGGTGTGTTGTTTGTCGTGTCGCAAGACACTGAAACCAACGAAAGGCTGGGGCGCATCAAGAAAGCACATTTTCACGGCAGAATGTCCACAGCCGAAGTTTATATATCGAAGGAGCAGCCAAGCATAGCCGACGATGCTTCCATCAAGAGTGCCTTTTATGGTGCGCCCACGGTGGTAACGCTTTTTGCTCCCAAACGATTTCTCTATGCGGAAAGCGATGCTTGCGTAGCAGCGGAAAACATGTTGCTGGCCGCTACGTCGTTAGGCATAGGTTCCTGCTACATTGGTTCCGCATGGGATTCTTTTGACGATCCATTCGGACACGAGATACTCCAAAAATGGAATGTACGTACCGATTATTATGCTGTTCTTCATATTTTGCTCGGCTATCCTCTTGACGATATGGCTGCCATTAAGTCTAAGCCACGAAAAGAAGGCAGGGTTTTACGTGTCGGAACTGCCCCTGTTTGTTCCTCTGAATAAAATAGAGCCATGCAGGCAAGAAATAAACTATGCTAAATGTGACATTATGAAAGAAATCCAAGCAATTGACGGTAAGTTATATTCATGTAGTGAAATTCTTGATTGGCTGTTCGATGCAAATAATCATCGTGTAAAAGAGGGAATTAGTTATCGTCATGACAGTAAGGGAATTGCACTAATAATCTTTGCGCATTCTGGAAAAATAGAAATCATAATGGCAGAAGTGGAGGAATTAATGAGATAACATGAAGAAAAGAAATATTCATATAGAAATATTGAATGCTTTTATTGCAGCCTTCAAAGAAACTTCTCCAATCATGACCGGCTTTATATTCTTGGGATTGAAATATGGTATCTATACGAACGGTTGTGTTTTTTTCTGAAGGTGGTCGGTTTGCTGTTGCCAGCAACCTTTGCAGCTATCCTGCTGAAATCTGTTCTGTTAGCTACCTCTGTCGAGTAGGTGGCTCATCGATACGCTAAGTCTTTATACCATTTTTTGTTGGGTAAGGGTATTGCTTTAGCAGATTATCGGTACGTTGGGAGAATGAGGCATGAAAGGGAATTTCTATCTTGTTGTACTGGATTTCCGCATTGACATATCCGGTATGTTGTTACAAATATTTAATTCCTCAATAATATCAGAGATGATGATACCTTTGTTTATCTGTGGAATTGGTATGCAGGAAATTTTGCTGATTATACTGGTCATATTACCGTTCACCGTTCTTCAGTGGCAAGAAATTATCGAACTGATGAAAGGTTTTGATAAAGGAGCGTGTTCGTTCAAAGAAGGAATGAACAATATGAAGAAGAAATTGAGGAAGAACCGGTGAAGAAAGAGCAAACAAATGGAAGAGGATACAGACAAATAATCTTTCTGGAATCACTTCGATATGTTATGGACAGCCATCGTGAAAAGCTTGCTCGTGCCTGTCATGCTCGGTATGGCGGCATTCTGTTTCAAGGAGGGGTTGTTTACCGTTATCCTTGGGCTCCAAAGATAACGGCTTCGTTACCTATTTATTGGTTGTTGCATTCAATCGGCAGTCTGAAAACAAAAGCCGATGCCTCATATTTTCTTATGAAGCTCCTTAAACAGAATTGACCAAACAGTTCATCATCCACATGAAGAAGACGTTATGCACTGATACCCTATGTGTGTACCATACAGTTATTCTGCCTTGTAAATGAACGGAAATACGCTGTGCGACTAATTGGAAATGGCTATGCGATGTTTGTTTTAGGCTTGGCAGTCAGCCATTTTCTGACCTTCCCGTTAACTTTACAATTATTAAGTCTGCGGCGAGGATAAAAAATATGGTTGTCTTACAGTTTCTTTATACCGATTATCAGGTTGTTAGCAAAGGCGCTTATTTTCGAGATTCCGATATTCTCATGGCTGTGTGTCTAACTGGAGTTTCTTTTCGTTGATTTCATGTGCGGATACTGTAAACATGCCGTCGTGGGCATACTCGTGATGACAGTTGTCATCACGTCGGCTTCGGGTGTGTTCATTTCATGCGTAAAGACTATCGATACGAATATTATATACAAAGTAAAAGGGGCATTCTGCCCATAAGTAAAATTCATAATTAGTATATGTGGTTAAAATTAAAAATATCTTTCGGCTATGCCGTCTTGGTCCTGCTGTCGGCATTCATCGTCTATCAGTTCCGTCAGGAACAGATGCAAAGGCACACGCTGCGCAAGGAGGAGAAGGAGCTGGTGGCGATACACCGCCTGGCCGAAAAGAGCTACATCGGTCTATTGGACCTCTCCACCCATGCCGAGATTGCCGTCACATGGGATGATGACGACCTGAGCGAATACAGCCGCAAACGCCGCGGGGTCTGTGACAACCTGCAGCTTCTGAAGGAATATGTCCATGCCCCGTTACAGAAAAGCCATATCGATTCGTTGTGCCTCCTTCTTTGGAACAAGGAACTCCTTCTTGCCAAGGCGATGCATACCTTCAATGAGCTGCAGGGCATAGGTGACATTGTGCAGGAAAGCATCCCGGCCATTGTATCGACAGCCCGGAAACAGGCTGCGCGGCAAAAGGAAAATACGGTTTCTCCGGGAGCCGGTGAGAGAGATACTCCCCAAAAGAAAAGAAGCATTTGGGATATCTTCCGTAGAAAAGAGAACAAATCCGCTTACCTGCAACAGAGGGAAGAGGCTGAACGTAAACGGCAATCCCTGTCCGTTCCCTCTTCAACCGGGACGACAACACGCATGCTCCGCTCCCTGAATGAAAGGGTCACCCGGGAACAGGCTGAAAGGCGGGCCAGGCTGCTGGCACAGATGGACAGCCTGTATGCCGGCAGTATGGAGTTGAACGGGAGGATGAACAATATGATCTCCGAATTTGAGCGGAAAAACAACGAACGTTTTACCGCACGCTACAGGGCCTTTGTCCTTGAACGGGACAATTCCTACCATATGGTGGCCGGCCTTGCCCTGTCCGTCTCCCTTCTGGCGATCATGCTGTATACCGTCATACACCGGGACCTGAACCGCCGTCTCCAATACGAGAGGGAGCTTGAACAGTCCGACAGGCGGAACAGGGAACTGCTCCGCTCACGCAAGGAGCTGATGGCCTCGGTTGCTCACGACCTGCGCGCCCCGCTGGCGGCCGTCAAAGGCTGCGCGGAACTGTTACCCTCGGAAAGCGACGTCAGCCGCAGGAGTGGCTATCTGGACAACATCCTGCACTCGGCCGATTACATGCTCGGCCTGGTAAACACGCTGATGGAATACCACCGGATGGATGAAGGCGAAGTTCGCTCCAATGACACGCTCTTTAGCCTAAAAGCCCTGTTCGAGGAAATAGCGGACAGTCATCGACTTATCGCCAGACAGAAGGACCTGGCGTTCACCGTATCCCTCTCAGGCTTGGACGTCGTCGTCTGCTGTGACAGCTCGCATATCCGGCAGATAGCCGGCAACCTGCTGTCCAATGCCCTGAAGTTCACACCCCACGGGGAGGTGCGCCTTGAGGCGGAATACTTGTATGGGGAACTTAGCATCTCTGTCCGGGATACCGGCGTGGGAATGAGCGCTGAGGAGAAAGAACGGATATTCGGGGCGTTTGAAAGGCTGGACAACGCGCGTAATATTCCAGGGTTCGGACTGGGGCTGGCGATCACGGCTCGGCTCGTGTCTGAAATGCGGGGCCGTGTAGAGGTAAAGAGCGCTCCCGGTGAAGGCAGCCGCTTCTCCGTTTTCCTTCCCGTACCACCGGCCGGACAGTCCGCCCCTCTGGAAGAGAAGGTGTTTCCGGCCTGTGAATTGCTCGGTGGCACCCGTGTGCTGGTCATGGATGACGACCGTATCCAGCAGGGGATCACCCGGGAGATGCTCTCCCGCAGCCGGATTCACTGTGACTGCTGCACGGATGTCCGGGAACTGATGGACTGCCTGAAAAGTCAGGAGTACGACCTTCTGCTGACCGACATACAGATGCCCGGTGCGGACGGCTTCTCGGCCCTTGAACTGCTGAGGGGATCGAACATCCCCCGGGCAAGGGAGATTCCGGCCATAGCCGTCACGGCACATTCCGACAGGGAAGAGGAATACCTCTTCGCAGGTTTCGCCGGATGTATCCATAAGCCTTTCTCCGCGGAAGGGCTGGTGACCGCCATCATGCGGGTCATAAAAGGGAACGGGAAAGAGTGGAGGCCGGACTTCTCCCTCCTGCTTGCCGGAGAGGACAACCGGCAGGAAATGCTGGGGCTGTTTGTCAGTGAGAGCCGCAAGGACATCGACAGGCTGTCGGCCGCCGTGAAAGAAAAGGACAGCCGGGAAATCATTTCCATCCTCCACAGGAGCCTGCCACTGTGGGAGACGGTGCGTCTGAACTATCCGGTAGCGGACCTGTGGGTGCTGGTCAAATCCGACGCGGGCCAATGGGAGGAAGAGGAATATGTGAAAATAGAAAAAATAATCGGTGCCGTCAGGGAACTGATATCCTATGCGGAACTGATGCGGAAAGAGAGACAGGAATGAAAACGATACTTATTTTGGAAGATGACGTGATTTTCAGCCGCAGCATCGGCAACTGGCTGAAGAAGAAAGGGATGGCGACCGAACATGCCGCGACGCTGTCGGCTGCCCGCAAGGCCCTTTCCGCAAGGGAGTTCGACCTTGTCCTGGCAGACCTCCGCCTGCCGGACGGGAACAGCACCTCCCTGCTGGAATGGATGAACGAGAGGTTCTACGCCACCCCGTTCCTTATCATGACCAACTACGGGCAGGTGGAGAACGCGGTGGAAGCCATGCAGCTGGGGGCGGTCAATTACCTGTGCAAGCCTGTCCAGCCGGACAGGCTGCTGGAAGCCATCGGGAAGATATTCAGCCGTCCCCGACATGACGGGAACGAATTCTATCGCGGGGAGAGTGCCAAAGCGCGGGAAATGTACCGGCAAGTGGGGCTGGTGGCACGTTCCGACATTTCCGTGCTCATTCGGGGAGCCTCCGGTACGGGGAAGGAGCATATCGCCCGCGAGCTGCATGAACAAAGCCACCGTAGGGACAAGCCCTTCGTCCCGGTGGACTGCGGGACCATCACGGGTGACCTTGCCAAATCCGAATTTTTCGGACACCGCAAGGGGACGTTCACCGGTGCCTACGGTGACAGGTACGGGCTGTTTCAAGTGGCTGACGGGGGCACGCTGTTCCTTGACGAGATCGGCAACCTTTCCCCCGAGACACAGATGCTCCTGCTACGTGCCCTGCAGGAAAGACGCTACAAGCCCGTCGGCTCCACCCAGGAATACACCTTTGACGTCCGTCTGGTGGCCGCCACGAACGAGAACCTGGAGAGGGCGATATCCGAAGGACGTTTCCGGGAGGACCTGTTCCACCGCCTGAACGAGTTCACCATCAATGTCCCCCCTCTCTCGGAATGCGGGGAGGACATCCTTCCGCTGGCGGAGTTCTTCATGAGGCATTTTTCAGAAAAGCACCGTAAGCCCGTACGCGGGTTCAACAGCCTGGCCGCGGCCTCATTGCAGAAATATCCCTGGCCCGGTAATATACGCGAGCTGAGAAACTGCATCCAACGTGCCGTCCTGCTTTCTGCCGACGGATGGATCTCACCGGAGGAGCTGAACCTGGACCTCGCTGTCGGACGGGAAGAAACCGCCCCCATTCCGGAGGAGAAGGAAAAACAGCTGCTTCTCAGGACCCTTGAAGAGGCGGAGGGCAACCGTGCCCGTGCAGCCAGGATACTCGGCATCAGCCGGACTTCCCTGTACGAGAAACTGAGAAAATATCGGATTATATGAGCGGGCCGTTGTACAATACGGGCCAGCTCCGTGAGTCTCCTTCCGGAACCACAGCGAAATGAGAGTGTCATACAAGCGGCCGGACATGGTTTACATAAAATGTACATCCGCCTTACAGTTATTGTAAAGCGGTGTACATTTCTTTTTTTGAGCCTGTTTTCAACTGATATTTTTATCATGCTGAATATCTGACTATTAACAAGAAAATGCAATAGGCATCCACCGGATGGCATCATATTCGCCTTTAATATTCTGTCGTAAGGCATGAATTGTTAAACTAAAGTTTGAGCATATGAAAACATCAACAACACACCGCCTGCTGAACCATCTCCAAGAAGCCGTCCTGGAAGGAAAAAATGCTATGGAAAACGTATTGTCATCCGCCTACGATGAATTTTCAGACCATCTGGCCTCCCTGGCGGAAAGCGGGCTTCCCATCCCCAAGAGGCTGCGCCGCCTACGCCACATGGAGACGGAACTGGACGCCTATATGAATATGGCCGGAAGCAGGGTTGACAGCCGGACACATATCTATCTGATGAAGGCATCCGGCCTTGTCAGGACGGAGATAGAACTGTTGCATTTCGCGCTTCGGTATCCCGAATGCCGCGATACCGTTCCCGATACCGACAAGGGACGGACAGGCCTGTTCTCCCTTCGTTGGAAAGGTTCCTTGGTGAACCTGATGGAACTGATCGCCTCACTGCACTACCTGGGAGTGATAACAGACGGCAACGGCAACCGCCAGTCATTCGCCTCCCTGGTGGCGGCATTCGAGGAGTTCCTGCATATCCGAATCCCCAAGCCCTACGATTTGCGTGCGGACCTTGCCAGACGTAAGAAAACCCTCTCAGTACTGCTCCCAAAACTCCGGGAAGCCTTTGAAAAGAACATCATAAACTGCGGGATCGGGAACGGATGACAGGGAGGAAAATCCCCTGTCATGAATAGTCATCTCCTGTCACGAATAGTCACCTTCCGAAATTAGGCCGGTATACGAATTATCATTTACTTTGCCTCCGGTAAAAACATCAATAATATGGCTAAGATCAAACAGGCGTACAAGAAAGAGAAAACGGCCGTCTCCCGGACATGAAGAGGGGGCCGCAGTCCGAAGGAATCCTCCGAGCTTCATTCCTTTTACTACGGATTCCGTCTGAACGAGCTCCAGAACATCGAGTTCGAGCGGCTCTATGAGAATTCCGGTGCCGTAACCAAGTCGCAGTTCATCCTGTCGGCCATTTTCGACAAGCCGATGAAAGTGGTGAAAATCGACAAGGTTGCCACGGACTATTACATCAAGCTCACCAACCTGCAGAGCGAGTACCGCCGCGTCGGGGTGAACTACAACCAGGTTGTCAAGGCGGTCCACAGCGGGGAACTGACCGAAAAGAAAGCCCTCGCCCTGCTTTACAAGCTGGAACAGCTGACCGTGGAGCTCGTATCGTTAAACAAGGAAATCATCCGTCTTACCAAAGAGTTCGAACAATGGTTGCAAAGATAACATCCGGTGCCGCCATTTACGGGGCGCTGTATTACAATCAGGAAAAAGTGGAGAAAGGGAAAGCGCGGACACTGGCATGAAACCGCGTGATGGAGACACCGGAGGGAAAGGTCGGCATCTCCGAATGCATGCGCAGCTTCGAACCTTACCTTGCCATGAACCGCCGGACGGAAAAGCCGGTGATCCATCTCTCGCTCAATCCCCATCCCGATGACGTGCTCTCCGACGAACAGCTGGAAGCTATCGGGCGGGAATACATGGACAGGCTCGGATATGGCGACCAGCCTTACATTATCTTCCGCCATGACGACAACGCGCGTCCTCACATCCACATTGTCTCCCTGCGTATTGATGAACAGGGAAGAAAGCTGAGGGATTACAAGGAATGGGAGCGTTCGACGGACATCTGCCGGGAGCTGGAAAGGAAATACGGCCTGCTGCAGTCACGCGGGGAGGAATACAGGATTTCCCGGCCGATGACCGCGGTGGACCACACGAAAGGCGATCTGAAACACCAGATTGCGGGTGTGGTAAAACCGGCCGTACAGAATTACCGCTTCCAGTCGTTCAAGGAGTTCAGGGCACTGCTCGGACTTTTCAACGTGACCGTGGAGGAAGTGCATAAGGTCGTGGACGGGAAACGTTGCGACGGCCTGGTCTATGCGGCGACCGACGGGAATGGAAAACGTACCGGGGTCGGAATCAAATCCAGCGATATCGGGAAAAGCGTGGGATACCGTGCCCTCCAAAAGAGGTTCTCACAAAGCAGGGCATGGATGAAAAAGCATCCCCTGCCGGAAAAGACAAGGGAAAACATCCGTACGGCACTCTGCCGGGATACCCGTGAAGGATTCCTGCACGAGCTGGCAGGCAAAGGCATCGTGCCCGTACTCTGGGAGAACGGGGCGGGCGTGATCTACGGCGTGACCTATATAGACCATAATACCAGGGCGGTCTTCAAGGGATCGGCGCTCGGCAAGGAGTTCTCCGCTTCGGTTATCAACCGGAAATACGGCACGCCCCCGCCCGTCCCCGACAGGCCGGCTCCCGGACAGGAACCACCCGTAAATACGGACACAAGGGAGACGGGGCTTGCGGAAGGCCTACTGGATATCTTCTCCATGGAATCCTGTCCCTACCCGGCTGAGGACATTCCCCGGAATATTTATGGAAAGAAGAAAAAGAGGAAGGGGCGGAAAGGCCCGCGGATCAACTAACGAAGTATTCACGTATAACAACCAATCATAACCCATATGGCACAAGAAGATTCCAGAGGGCTCGGCAAGACCATCGACTTCATGCGGGCGGTCAGCATCCTGCTTCTCGTGATGAACATCTATTATTTCTGCTATCCGTTCTTCCATGCCGCCGGTTGTACCAACGGCATGGTGGACAGGATACTGCTGAACTTCCAGCGTGACACCGGACTGTTCACCGGCTCCCCCGTGACCAAATGCTTCAGCCTGATGTTCCTTTTCTTCTCCTCGATGGGAGCCAAAGGGCGGAGGGTCCCGGAGATGACATGAAGGCGTATCGGCTGCTACCTGGCAGCCGGGCTGCTCCTCTATTGGGGAAGCGAGCTTTTCCTCACCGCCGGCTGGAGTGTCCCGCTCACCACCCTTGCGTATGTGTCCGCCCTTGCCGCCGGGTACATCTGCCTGCTCACCGCAGGCATGTGGATCGGGCGTCTTTTAAAGGAACACCTGATGGATGACGTCTTCAATGAGGAGAACGAGTCCTTCATGCAGGAGACCCGCCTGATCACCAATGAATACTCGGTGAACCTGCCCACACGGTTCTATTACAAGAAGAAATGGCACAATGGGTGGATCAACGTCGTATTGCCCCAAAGGGGCTGCATGGTGGTCGGTTCGCCGGGCAGCGGGAAGAGCTACTGTGTCATCAACCAGTTCATCAAGCAGCAGATAGAGAAAGGCTATGCGCTTTACTGCTATGATTTCAAGTTCCCGGACCTGAGCCTTATCGTCTATAACCATCTGCTCAAGAACAAGGACAAGTACAAGGCGAACGTCCAGTTCTACGTGATCAATTTCGACGATCCGCGGCACAGCCACCGCTGCAACCCTATCAACCCAGCATTCATGTCCGACATCGCCGACGCCTATGAGTCAGCCTATGTAATAATGTTAAATTTAAATAAAACCTGGATACAGAAACAGGGTGACTTCTTCGTGGAGAGTCCGATCGTATTGTTCGCCGCCATCATATGGTATCTTAAAATCTACGAGAACGGGAAGTACTGTACCTTTCCCCATGCCATCGAGCTGCTGAACAAGCCCTACTCGGACATCTTCACCATCTTGACCTCGTACAGGGAGCTGGAGAACTACCTCTCGCCTTTCATGGACGCCTGGAAAGGCGGGGCGATGGAGCAGCTCCAGGGCCAGATCGCAAGTGCCAAGATCCCGCTCTCACGCATGATCAGCCCCTCGCTCTACTGGATTATGAGCGGGGACGACTTCACACTGGACATCAATAACCCGGACGCCCCCAAGGTCTTGTGCGTGGGCAACAACCCGGACCGGCAGAACATCTATTCGGCGGCCCTTGGGCTGTACAACGCCCGTATCGTCAAGATGGTGAACCGTAAGGGAAAGCTCAAGTGCTCCATCCTGGTGGACGAGGTCCCGACGATCTATTTCAAAGGGCTCGACACCCTGATAGCCACGGCCCGCAGCAACAAGGTGGCCGTCTGCCTGGGCGCGCAGGATTTCAGCCAGCTGGTACGCGACTACGGTGAAAAGGAGGCGCGCGTCATCCAGAACACCGTCGGCAATGTCTTTGCCGGGCAAGTGTTGGGGGAAACGGCCAAGAACCTTTCGGAACGGTTCGGGAAGGTGCTCCAGCAGCGCAAGTCCGTCAACATGACCCGTGAGGACACATCGACCAGCATCAGCACCCAGCTGGACTCGCTGATACCGGCCTCGAAAATATCCAACCTCTCCCAAGGCATGTTCGTGGGAAGCGTCTGCGACAGCTTCCAAGAGAAGATGGAGCAGAAAATCTTCCACTGCGAGATCGTTGTGGACAACGCGAGGGTGGCGGCAGAGACGAAAGCCTACAAACCGATCCCCGTGATTACGGACTTTACCGGCAGGGACGGCAAGGACCATATGCGGGAAGAGATAGAGCGTAACTACTACCGCATCAAGGAGGAGGTGGGCGGGATCATCCAAAAGGAGCTCCGCCGCATAGGGAATGACCCGGACCTGAAACATCTGCTGGAAACGGAAGATGACGGGTAACAATAGTTTTAACCATTCATTTTAATTTATCGAATCATGGAAAAGAAGAAAAACAGTGCGGGCTGTCTGCCCGGCAAACCCTGCTTCCCTTGGGTGGGAGGCAAGAGAAGACTGCTTCCGGTACTGATCCAGTCACTGCCGGAAAATATCACGGAAATGGAAACCTATGTGGAACCCTTTGTCGGGGGAGGCGCCCTGTTCTTCTGACTGAGACAGACCTATCCGCATATCCGTTGCGTGATCAACGACTCGAACGAGAGCCTGGTGAATGTCTACCGTGTCATACGCGACACGCCGGAAGAACTGGTCGGACTGCTTGCCGGCATCCAGGGTGAATACCACGCCCTTCAGGGACGTACAGAGAGAAGGGACTATTTCATGGAAAAGCGCAGGGTCTTCAACGAAGAGCACCCGGATGGTATCACACGTGCCGCCCTTTTCATTTTCTTCATGCGCACCTGCTATAACGGCATCTATTCGGTCAACCGCAAGGGCAGGCTCTCGGTAACCTTCGGTACGGGCAGCCGCGCCAGGATACTGGAGGAGGAACTGATCCGCTTCAACCACAAGCTGCTGCAGGGCGTCGTCATCCTGGACGGGGACTACCGCCAGACGGAAAAATACGCGGGAGAGAAATCGTTCTTTTATTTCGACCCGCCCTACAAACCCGTCAATGAGGCCGGTGCCTGTACCTCCTACATGCCGGACGACTTCGATGACGACTGCCAGATAGAACTGGCCGGATTCTGCAAGGACTTGGGAGAGAAAGGAAGCAAATGAATGCTCTCCAACTCCGATCCCCGTCAGAAGAACCCGGAGAACACCTTCTTCGACGACCTGTACGCCGGCTTCCATATCCAGCGGCTGAGCATCTTCCGCTCGGTTTGTTCCATAGCCGAGAAGAGGGAGACGGTCAACGAACTGCTGATCCGTAACTATTAAAGCCGGATATTCTTGATTGTATAAAGGAGCTGTCCAAAACGTCAGCTCCTTATTCATTTACTTACAGTCTGTAAGTATCCCCGAAAATATCATTCAATAAATTTGAGATTATTACTTTTTCTATCAAGGACAACAGCTTACAGCTGCCTTCCTCTTTTTCAACCCTCCCGGGTCTTTGCCTTCTGTCGCACCGACATCCACCCCGACCGGACTCTTTCCTGCAGGAACTCGTTCAAATCCTTGTGTGGCAGATAGTGTACGGCCTTGTCAGTTACTTTTTCGCACAGCCTTCCGATCTCCTCCACCGCCTTTCTGCCGGTTTCATCATTATCCAGGAAGCAACAGACCTGTCCGTAACTTTTAAGGATATCCACGGCTTTGGGCAGGTTGGCCACAGAATTGAGCACCACGCAGTCCGGCACGGCTTGCCCTTCCTTCAAGGCCAGGTACGAGAGATAGTCCATGAACCCCTCGAAAACCAGCACCGATGACTGCCGTCTATCCACTGCATTATGGCTGACATGCGTGATATCCTTGGGAGAGACCGCTCCTTTGAAGTACGGGTTACGTATCTCAATCCCCCCTTTCCTGTTTTTGAAACCGACCGCGAAATACCATTTGCCGCGCATGCGGTAATGTACCTCCACGCATTCCCTTGAGGCGATATCGGATGGAATACCCCTTGTCCCGAGATAATCCAGCAGGACGGTGTTCTTAAGAGGTGAGACGCGCAGTTCCTCAAAGGCCGATGCCACAGTCCGTCCTTTCGCAGGAGAAGGAACCGGCCTGAACGCCGGAAAATCGCTCCCGATCCTCTGCAATACGGTCGGGATATCCGTCACCCCGTACAGCTTTTGTGCCAGGTCGATGATACTGCCTCCGGTCCCCTCCCCGAAATCATGTCACAGGTTCAAGGAAAGGCTGACCTTGAATGACGGGGTACGCTCCTGCCTGAAAGGCGAAAGGTACCATACACTGTCCCCCTGTCTTCTGACAGGCGAGAATCCCGCCCGCCCGAGGAAATCCTCCAGCGGAATCTTCTTTACTTCCTCGATGTTCATCGCTTGCTTGTTTTACAGGTTATTTAAAAGGCGGCCATGAGAGCGGGTCCAGCGAGATGCCGTCCTTCCTTAATTCAAAATGCAGGTGGTTGCCGCTCGCCACTCCCGTATGCCCGACATTCCCGATATGCTGCCCGATACGGACATGAGTGCCCGTCCTTACATGCAGCCTGTCCATATGCGCGTACAGTGTCGAGTATCCTCCCGCATGCCGGACATGTACGAACCAGCCGTAACTCCGGCTGTAGCGTGCTTCGGCAACCCTGCCGTTACCCGCACTGTACACCGGAGTGCCATAAGGCGCGGCCAGGTCCACCCCCTGGTGGAACAGTCTCCTTCCCTTTACCGGATGCATCCTCATACCGAACGTGGACGAGACCCTGAAACGGGTGTATCTTCTGTCAAGGGGGAAAAGCACGGGATAATCCGTCAGGAGAATGAGGCTACGTCGGGACCTTCAAGGAACCGTTCACTTTACATCAGTACCGGTGAAATGTCCCTTTAACAATTCACCCTTGTTTCCGCCAGCCGTACCGTCCCCCCTCACACAGGAGGAGACTGACAAAAGGTGACAATACATGACTATCAATGACAACTTTCTCATAATCAGAATATTTTAAGACGAAGATAGTAATTTTATCTCCCGAAACGATTTATCCACTTTAAAATTAACAGTTATGGAAGAAGTAAAACCGACTGCTACAGGCAGCGAAAACGCCACCCAGGAACAGGGTTACCTGATGGCTTACGACAAGAAGGAACAGAAGGCGAAAGGTGTCAAGGGCATCGCGGCAAACGGGGAGCTGGAGACGCTCGAGGCCAATGAAACGAACAAGGACCAGTTTATCCGCGTGGACCGACATGGGAATTTCTTCACCAACTTCGGAAAGAACTTCATGTACCAGTACAACCATCCGACACGCTATGCGCTGTACCGGATGGAAGAGAAGACCCCGGTGGAGGAAGCCAAGCGTAGGATCGAGCAGGCACAGCTCCCCGAAAACGAGTCCTTAAGACGCGAGCTCTCCCGGGATAACCGGATCTACAACAACCACCTTTTCAACGAGCGCGAGATCAACTGGCAGCAGGCCGAGCGTTACGGGCTCACCCCGGACGTGCTCAGACAGACGGGCGACATGGAAAGGCTGTTGCAGGGCAGACAGTCCGGCATAGCCTATGACATCTCCATGAACACCGAGCTGGGACGCCAGAAGGGGGATGCCAAGCTCTCGCTCTTCCGCGACGAGAATGGCCTGGCCAAATTCGACCTGCACTTTATCCGCCAGGCTCCCAAGGTGGGACAGGAATACCGGGGATACAAGCTGGAGGAGGACGTGCTGGACGCCTTGAACCGGACGGGCAATGCCGGAAGGCTGGTAGACCTGGTCGTCGACTTCCGCAGTAAGGAGACGAAACCGTGCTACCTTTCAAAAGACCCGGTTACCAACGAGATGTTCTTCCTCCCGGCGGACCAGGCCCGCTGCCCCAAGAAAATCAAGGATTATACGCTCTCGCAGCAGGAGTACGCCGACTACACGGCCGGCAAGGAGGTCCCCATCGAGTTCAAGTCCTCAAACGGGAAAATCCTGCGGACCTCCATCCAGATGAGCGCCGCCGAACGCGGGACCGAGTTCCTGTGGGAAAGAAGCACCAAGAAACTGGAGAACAGACAGGGGCTGGAACAGAAAGACGGCTTGCCGGAGAAAACGCAGAAGCCTGAAAAGAGGACCTATGCGCGCAAATCAAAGATAACCCCGAAAATGTAACGGCATGGCATCCATAAAAGACAACATGGAACAACTGGAGGAGCTGTTCAGGCAGGACGGCGGAGGGTACCTGCTCATCGGGTACGAAACCGGCATGGACAAGCCCCATGCCGCGATTTCCTACCAGCTTTACCCTGTCAATCCGGATCAGGACGGCATGACCTACCAGTTCCTCAGCCTGCTGCATGTCGGGATGGAGACCGCCCGAATATCGGCTTTCGTCCCCGATACCCGCCTGGAGATCTACCGCTTCCCCTGTATGTCCGATGTCCCTTCCATATCCCGGGACATCCCCGTGAAGGAATACATCACAGGCAAACTGCTGCCCCATATCCAAAGGTGCGGCCTGGAACCGGTGGTGAGCGTCAACCTGCGTGACGCGGTGTTCATGAGGTCTGTCCTGAAACGGTCCATGGAACCGGGCGGACGGCTGCGGCTGACAGCCGCAGAGCTCGACCGCCTGGTGAATTTCCGCCGGCAGCAGGACGAGAAGGCGCGGCTATACGGCTATGAGCCCGCCTACAGGCTGCCCCTGCATATCGTGGAAACATCAAGGGGTATACTTGTTTTCAGTGACGGGCCGACGGGTCGGAAAGGGCTGAAGGAGTTCTACCAACACCTGGCGGACAACTACTGGTGGATACACAGCGAACCGGGACCGGTCAAACAATATGACATGCATTCCGTTCCGGCAAGCCTGGCCCCGCTGATTGACGCCTCCTGCAGAAAAGATCCCGATACCGGAAGATACGTGTACGAGTTCACGGACTCCCCGGTACGGGCGGACCTGCCCGATGAAAGAAAACTGGAGCCGGTCTTCTTTACCGACATGACACCCTCCGCTGAAGGATACCGCAACCTCACGGAGTTTTCCGGATGCGGGATGAGCGGGTGCAACGCGGATATCTACCGGTTGCTCTCCCTTACCCGCCACTTCGACCGGCAGCTCATCCTTGACCCCGCCTTTTCCTACCGGCACCAGTTCCGGGAGTTCGTGGAACGCATGGACAGCTTTCTCCGGGGAAATCCCGGCGGCGATGACATGGGAAAGATACTGGACGACATGCACGGCAAGGCGGGGCGTATCCTGAAAACGGATTTCGACGTAAGGGGGCACCGCACCCTGGAACGGCTCCTGAATGACCGCAGCGTGCCGTTCCTCATCGGGGAACACGAGGCCGATGACACTTTGAGAAGGGCGCTGCTCGAAGGGAGATGGATTTACTTCCCCGGACTGTCGGCAAAAATGCCCGGACTCCGTTACATCCATGCCGATAAGACCTGCGACCGGGTCATGGCCTATAAGAATCCTCCAGGGCTCAAACCTGTATACCAGGTCAAGGACGGCAAGATCGTCCCTTATGAGGCGGGGGCAGTAAAAACGGATAAAACGCGGGCAAAGAGAAACGGGAAGAGGAACGGAAACTATTTAAAGTTATAGACATCATGGAGCAGACCTACACAGCGATAGAGACCTTGGGCGGCTTCCTTGCCTTTACCGACACGGCGGAAGGCAGGAGAAAGCTGCGGCAGTTCCTGCAACAGACGGCCGACGCCTATTTCAATCCGGCATTCAATTCCGGAGCGTTAAGTGTCTACAGGGCCGAAGGGGAACTTGGCAACCGCCCCTGGGTCAACCCGGGGAGGATGTGGTCGGACGAGTACCCCTATGGCCCGAAGCCTCATGGCGACCAGATGGAACTCCTCTACAGAGGTGAGATGAGACCCACTGCGGAGGACTTCCGCAGTTTCTGCCATAATGCGGGCTGTGAGATAAGTGCCCGCAACGTCAATATCACGGACACCCTGGATGCCCTGGAGCGTTATGACCGCCGGGTGGAGGAGTTACAACGGATACCCGCAAAATCTGCCCGCGACAGGGAGGAATTACTGCAGACCCTCGAGACCAGGAGGCAGCTGCAGAAACTGATGGACTCCGCCTATGATGTCCGAGGACACCGGACGGCCGGGAGAATACTGGACGACCCGGCGGAGCGCGTCATCCTGGAAGGAGTCCCGCTCTACGGACCTCACAGGAGCGTACTGAAAGAGGGCCTCGGGCTGTATCTGCCGCACGAAAGCGGGAACAACCCCTCGCATGCCTACGCGTGGGTGGACCAAGCTACGGACCGGATCATCTTCGGCGGCAACCCGCCTGTGGACCGGAAAACCGTCAGGATCAGACCGGAGGTCGAGAAGAGGCTGTACAGCCCGCCAGGAAAAACACGTAAAAGGATCGGGACACGTCCCAAAATGTAAAATAAGAAACATATGACAATGGAAAAAAGCAACAGGACCGCACCCTTGAAAGTGGTGCTCCGAAATCACGGTTACCTGCTGTTCTCCGGCAACAAGGCCGGTGAGGAGGCCCTCAGGGGATATCTCCAGCGTGCCGCTGACAGGTACTTCGAACCGCATGCCCATGACGGGGCGCTGGAGATCTACGAGTACTCCGGGCGGCGCAGGGAGCTGATGCACCATATCAACGGCGGCGGACATGGCATGTCCTGCCGGGAAGGGACGGGAAAGGCGGAATACATTCCACTGAAGGCCCTCCCCGCCTGGTTTGTCGACAGCCTCGAGCCAAGGCTCTACCATGCGATGAACCCGACAGCCGACGAATACCGGGGGCTGTTCTCCAAAGTGAAGGGATATACGGGTTTTGAACTCTCCTCCAGAGCGGAGAACGAGGACATATACCGCCTGCTATCGATCAGGGAGCGCGGCTACATGAATATCCATGACCGGCCGTTCACCTATTACAGGGAACTGCTTCCCCTGGCCGAACGGCTCGAAGAGGTGACGCAGGTGAAAGCCGCCGAGCTGTTTGACCCGCAGGCTTTCAGGAAACTTTCATCCGAGATAAGGAAAAAGGCGGACGATATCCTCCGCCGGGACTTTGACGTAAGGGGGCACCGGTCACTGGAGAAATACCTCAGTAATCCCGACACCGCCCTGCTCGTGGGAAACGTGAAGCTGGAGAACGAGCAGTTCAGGGTGCTCTCCGAAGGCCACGCCCTGTACCTTCCGGAGAATGACCGCCCCGCCTCACGGCACCTGCTCTACTGCATGGCGGATTTCATACAGCACAAATTACTGGTATCCGGTGAACCGTTCCCTGTCAGGACCTACCGGGTAAAGGACGGCATCCGTCATCCGGCAGGGCAGTGTGAGGAGTTACCAGAGAAAAGGAAAAGGACCGGACGGAAGCCTTCCGGCAGAAAATTATAAATTAAAACGTAAGTATTCGATAAACTCCCTCGTATATTGGGTAACGTATGTTCATAATGTCG
>ENA-UADH01000288-UADH01000288.1-human-gut-metagenome-genome-assembly--contig:-NODE-288-length-18147-cov-9.180964_pt1 | contig 18147 bp, 8 predicted proteins | sample MGYA00244225_ERZ654250 | MGnify/ENA primary metagenome ERZ654250 (study PRJEB26926, sample SAMN06164905) | human gut metagenome | biome: ENVO:00009003; feature: ENVO:2100002; material: ENVO:00002003...
ATTCAAATTAATAACTTTATTTCTTACTGAAACATTGCAGGATGACTTCTGCCATTTTCTTGGAACTGAACGGATTCTCTCCGGTAAACAGATTACCGTCAATAACGACTTTTGAAGTCATCGGAATCAATGCTTTCTCGTAGCGGGCACCTCTGTCTTTCAGTTCGGTTTCCAAATCGAAAGGCACGACCCTTTCCTTTCTTGCCAGAATTTCTTCAGCCCGGCTGAATCCTGTAAGCTTCTTATCTTTAACCAGATATTCGCCGGAAGCCAACGTCACATTCAACAATCCACAAACACCGTGACAAATGGCTGCCACCTTCTTTTCATTTTCATATTGCTTTTTTAAGATGGCTTGCAGGACAATATTATCCGGAAAATCATACATGGAACCATGTCCTCCCGCCAAATAAACGCAATCAAACTGAAATTCGGAGACTTCATCCAAACTTTTAGTATGCTGCAATACATTCTTAAATATGGAATCTTCCCAACAGGTTTTAGTTATCTCATCCATGAGTAAGGGATTCAAACTCTCCGGATCGATAGGAGTATCGCCTCCTTTGGGACTGGCAACGGTAATTTCTATTCCTTGCTTTTTGGCGCCGTGATAAATATGGGTGAGTTCGCTCAGCCATAATCCGGTTCTTAAATTCTTATTCACAAATTCGCCTTCTCCGGTTACTATTGCCAGTAATTTCAAGTTATCCATATTTATAGTTTTAGGGGTCATGCCTATATAACATAACCCCTATCCTATTGTATTCCAAACAGACAAATCATTAATATTATTTGGATTATTTCTTCATCCTTATAATAATCAAATGACAGATTTTACCGAGTCCTAACATTTTATAGGTTATTCTTGTAAATATTCGCCATCACCTTCTGGTATTGATTCTCAATCTGCATATACGCCTGGAGATTCTTATAAATATTTTCCGTTTCCACAAAATATTCAATCAATGAAATTTGTCCTTCGGTCAATGCCTGTTTCAATAAATCCAGCGAACGGTACATCAAAGGAACATCATACGCATTCATGGCATCCTTCAACTGCTGCATCTCATTGAAGAGAGACATCAGAGAAGCTTCAACCTGATCTTTAGCATTTTCTTGCATCAATTGTGCGCTGATAGCCTGTGCCTTGGCTATCTTTACCTTTTTACGATTCTGAAACAAAGGCAAGGAGCCCCCTACCACAAAACCATTCATCGAAACCGCATCATCCGTGTTACGGCGAAAACCGGCTTCCAGTTTCGGCAACCATCCTTGACGGTCTACCGAAACCTGCTTCTCGGCGGCACGGGCAGTGGCGACGGCGGCCTGCAAGTCAAGGTCTGATGCCATCACTTCATCCCGCATGACATTGTAATCATTGATTTCCTGTATGGCAGGGTATGTGGTTTCAGCAAATTCTAAAGGCATGTTGCCGTTCATGGCAAGCAGAGATTGCAAGGCAGTGCGGTGGGCTGCGCTGTTTTGGGCAACTTCCGTCTGCACATTCATACGTTCCATTTTGATTTTATTGACTTCCAATATGTTCGCATCACCGGTAGTCAGACGCTTTTCATAAAGTGCCTGTAATTCATCTGCATTTTTCATACGGATATCCATCAATGTTTTTTCCTGATTCAACAGAATAAGGTCTAGACAGAGATTCTTCGCATTCAGCAAAATATCTCGGCGAGCAGCCTGTTGTTGCTTGTCCACCGCTTCGTTCTGCAAAGTAGCCTGCCGATTGCGGACAATATACTGAGTAGGGAAATCAAAACCTTGTGAAGCGACAAGTTCCGTACCGTGCCCCCCTTCGGCACCATTACTGTAAAAAGAACTGTAGCTCACTGTAGGGTCAGGCAAGTTGTTGTTTGTCCGGTTTTCCATCTTGGTTGCATCGGCTGCATGTTTCTGCGCCTTGAGCTCTTTATTATTCTGCTCGATGCTTTTCAAAATGTGCTCAATACTCTGGGCCTGCGCCAGCAAGGGAGAGCAGAAGGCTATTATAAATAAGATTCGTTTCATATATTTCTATTATTTCTTCTTTCGATTCATCAGTTCATAAACAATCGGAATAATGAAAGCGTTCAAGAAAGTCGATGTCAAAAGACCTCCCAGAATAACTTTCGCCATCGGACTTTGTATCTCATTACCCGGCAAATCGCCACGGAATGCCAAAGGTATCAAAGCCAGCGCGGAAGACAATGCAGTCATCAGGATAGGGTTCAAACGGTCTAACGAACCGTGAAGAATGCTTTCTTTCAAATCCATACCTTCTTCGCGCAACGTATTGTAATGACTTATCAACAACATACCATTACGGGTAGCAATACCAAACAACGAGATAAAACCGATAATAGCCGGAATGCTTATCTCACCCGTTGTTATCATCAATGCAAATACCCCACCAATCAACGCCAAAGGCAAATTCAACAAAATGACTCCACTTTGGGCTGCATTCTTAAACTGGGTATAAAGCAACAGGAAGATAACTACGATACTCATAAACGAAGTAAGCATCAGCGTACGGCTGGCCGCCTGCTCGCTTTCAAACTGACCGCCATATTCCACATGATATCCTTCGGGAAGCTTGATTTGCGCATCAATCCGTTCCTGTATATCATTCACCACGCTGCGCAAATCACGGCCGCTGGTATTGGCTGAAATCACAATCTTACGCTTCACGTTCTCACGGCTGATGGTATTCGGTCCCATGGCAGAAATCACATCGGCTACATAGTTGACAGGGATTTTCTGACCGTCACCGGTATCAATCATCAGGTTACGCACTTTCTCCATCTCATCACGCACCTCGTCCTTGGTACGGACAATAAGATTAAACGCTTTGCCTTCTTCATATACCTGCGAAACAACTTCACCCGCCATGTTTACAGATACAAATTCGGCAAAGTCCGGCAAGGAAATACCGAATTTGGCAAGCATCTCGCGTTTGGGAACAATCTTGAGCTGCGGACGTTCGATTTGTTGTTCCACATTCAAGTCGGCAATACCCTCCACGCTACTGATAGCATCCTTTATCTGATTACCGATGGCAAACATCTTGTTCAAATCGTTACCAAACAGTTTGATGGCAATGTTGGCCTTGGTACCCGAAAGCATGGCATCGATACGATGGCTGATAGGCTGGCCTATTTCGATATTCGCACCGGTAATGGTAGATAACTTGGCACGCACATCGGCTACCAGTTCCTGGCGGGAACGGTCTTTCAATTCAAACGGGGCCTCAATTTCACTCACGTTAACCCCTAATGCATGCTCATCCAGTTCGGCACGTCCCGTTTTACGGGCTACAGTCTGTATTTCGGGAATAGACATCAGCAACTCTTCCGCACGGTGTCCCATTTTGTCCGATTCTGCCAAAGAAATTCCCGGCAATGAACTGATATTAATGGTGAACGAACCTTCATTGAAAGATGGCAGGAAACTGCGTCCTAATGTAAAAAACATAACCAATGCCACCGCAAACAGTCCACCTGTAAAACCCAATACTACGGATTTATGATTCAAGGACCATAACAAGGTATTGCGGTAATGCTTTTTCATCCATACGGCTACAAATGCCTCTTTGGGTAATCCTTTACTTTTATTATTACCTAACAGATAGCTGCACAGTACCGGAGTCAGTGTCAAAGCCACTACCGTAGAAGCAAACAACGCCACAATAAAGGCAATGCCCAACGGAACCAGCATACGCCCTTCCATTCCTGTCAGGAAAAACAAAGGAACAAAGCTGACTACAATAATCAAGGTAGAGTTCAAGATAGGCATACGCACTTCTTTCGAAGCATTGAACACGACTTCAATCACGCTTTTACGTTCCCCTTCGGGCAACAAGCGGTTCTCGCGCAGATGTTTCCATACATTTTCCACATCCACAATAGCATCATCCACCAACGAACCAATGGCAATAGCCATACCACCCAAACTCATGGTATTGATGGTGAGCCCCATATAGTGAAGAGTCAATATAGAAACAATCAATGACAACGGAAGGGTTACCAATGAAATAACCGTGGTACGTACATTGGCAAGGAACAGGAAGAGAACAATCACCACAAAAATAGCACCTTCATACAACGAATCCTTCACATTGCCGATAGAACTTTCAATAAAACGGCTCTGACGGAAAATATCTGTAGAAACGTGCACATCAGCCGGAAGATTCTTCTGCAAATCCTTCAATGCGGCTTCTAATTGCTCTGTCAGTTCAATAGTCCCAGTCTTGGGTTGTTTGGTAACGGTCAGCAGTACGGCAGGTTTTCCTCTCTCCGAAGCAGTACCTAGTTTTGGTTCCTGCGAACCGATCTTCACATCGGCAATATCCTCCAATGTAACGGGCACCCCTTCCACCGTCTTAATGACGGAACGTGACAACTGAGCCACATCATGGCTGGAAAGCACCCCACGAACAATATATTCGTTTCCATATTCATAAATCACTCCGCCATTGGCATTCTGATTCATGTTACGGGTAACGTTCATCACCTCTGCCAACGTAACATTGTAATGTTTCATGCGGGCAGGGTCAAGCAACACCTGATATTCCTTGATATCACCTCCCAGCACGGCAACCTGTGCCACACCTCCCGTAGAGAGCAGGCGCGGACGGATAGTCCAGTCTGCCAGTGTACGGAGATCGAGCATGGAAGTAGTATCCGAAGTCAGACCGATAATCAGCAATTCACCTAAAATAGAGGATTGAGGTCCCATGGTAGGTTTACCTACATTCTCGGGCAATTCCTCGCTGACCAAGGACAATTTCTCACTAACAATCTGACGGGCCAGATAGATATCAGTATCCCATTCAAATTCCACCCACACAACGGAAAAGCCATTGGTGGAAGATGAACGCACCCGGCGCACATTGGTCGCACCATTCACAGCAGTTTCTACAGGGAAGGTTACCAATTGTTCCACCTCTTCGGCAGCCATACCATTCGCTTCAGTCATAATCACTACAGTCGGCGCATTCAAATCGGGGAACACATCGACTTCCGTATGAAAAGCCGTGTAAGTACCGCCGATAAGCAGCAAAACCGACGCCACCAGAACCAATATACGGTTCTGAAGGGAAAAATGTATAATCTTATTTAGCATAGGACGGCTGATTAATGTTCATGACTATGAGCCGGAATCGCATTGCTGGCCGATGCTAATTTCACCTGATAGGCTCCTTTTGTTACCACACGGTCACCGGCTTTTAACCCCGTAAGAATCTGAACTTCCTTTCCGTCACTAGCCCCCAAAGTCACTTCCTGTTTCTTATACCCTTCTTCATCCAATTGCAGATAAATAAAATACAAGCCCTGTTCTTCGGTCAATGCTGTAACAGGTAAGGCCAGCACATCGGGCATTTCCGACGAGAGCAGATACACCTCCACATACGAACCGGGAATCACATCTCCCCGATTATCAAATTCGAAAGTAACAGGTACATAGAAAGAAGTACCACCGGATGCTTTACCATAAGAAAGCAGATGCCCTTTCAACTCACCCAACTCATATACCTTATTATCGTATGGAGTCTTGAAGTTTGCCGACTGGATGCTATGCAGATAACCATAATATTTCTCGGAAACATCTGCACGAAGGAACAGACGACGGTTCTGAGTGATACTCACCAAAGGCTGGCCTACCGACACATAATCACCTTCCTTCACCAGACAATTCTTGATATAGCCACCTAAAGGAGCTGTAACGGACACACCTGTCTTGGTCTGGTTCTTTGAAATAGCCTCGTATGCCAATAATGCATTTTCATAACTCTCCTTAATGGCATTGAAATCTTTCTGTGATATTATCTGACTTTTTACCAACTTGGCGGCACGTTCATATTCTTTTTTGGCGGTTTCATATGCGATACGGGTACGTTTTACAGGGTCTCCGTCCGGCATATTCTCAGCAGAGATATTCAGAATGGGAGCCCCCTTGCTCACACTCATACCGTCCGTTACCGGATGGCGGAAAGAAACCACACCGGCTACATTGGCGACTACTACGCTTTCATCGCCTTGTGCTGCCTGCACCTGACCGCTGGTCGTTATCACCTGACGGAATGATTCAGGCCGGATTATTTCCGATTCTACCCCGGCTGCTTTCGCTTTTTCTGGAGCCAGAATTATCTCATCGGAATGTCCGGCTGCAGAAGCTTCCGCTTCATGATTATGCCCTTCGTGACCTTCATTCTCATGGTCGTGGTTTTCTTTTTCATGGTCATGCCCTTCGTGATTATGGTCATGCCCTTCGTGGTCGTGATTATGTGCTTCCTCCGTTCCATGATCGTGTCCTTCGTGATCATGGCCCGATTTACTGTTGCAAGAGCCTAAGAGGAACAAGCCTAAGACTCCCATAAAGATAAGTTTCTTCATGATGATATTATTTGTTCTTACTTTTTATTAAATGCAAAATTAGTGTAAAGAAAATGCAACAAAGTTGCGGATAAAAAGATAAACTTTCTATCTGTTAAGCAAGAACATCGCAAGGAGGAGCACGCAACCCCTTTACGTGGGGAAGACACGTAGAATGCAGTTTTTCTAAATAGTAATTATAAGGTAATGTGTTGTGTTCTGTCAACTGCAATGAAAGCGCCAATACATCCGTTACCGTATATAGCAACAAACAAAACGAATAATCAGGAGAAACACTGTCCTGAGCCCGATCCGGAGTTACACTTTTAAACTTGGTCACGCATCCGGCATTACATGTATGATTCTCATCGGAACTATTATGCTGCTGATGCTGTACAGAACATTGACAGCCGCACAAAGTCATATCATGCTGCAAGCAAAGGATTTCCCGGTGATGATGATGAGGCAGAACAGATGCAGTCAACATGATTATGCTGACCAACATTAATACCCATGCTATATATCGTCTCCGTTTCATCGGGCACAAAAATAGGTGTTTATCATGTAAATTCCAAAAAGAAAGCATGGTAAATGCCGAATTCTCAGCAATTACCATGCTTTCTTATTATCTTTTACATACAAAGCTTACCAAATAGAGACACGTTTTTCAGGAGCCAAATACATAGGATCCCCCTCTTTAATGCCAAAAGCATCATACCATGCACCAATTTGAGGGAGTGCTCCGTTCACACGCCATCTGCCCAATGAATGTGGATCAGACTTTGTTTGCAAACGAATCTGCTCGTCGCGGATATTGCCAGCCCACACTCCGGCGTATGACAAGAAGAAGCGCTGTTCCGGAGTAAATCCGTCTTCTACTGGTAGCGGAGCATCTTTTGTCGCATTCTTGAACGCTTGGAAAGAAACCTGCAAACCACCATGGTCGGCTATATTCTCACCTAAAGTCAAAGAACCGTTGGCATTGAGTCCCGGCAAAACCTGAATGCTATCAAAGAAATTCACCATTACCTGAGCACGTTCTTCAAAACGTTTGGCATCTTCGGCTGTCCACCAATCTTTCAAATTACCATCCTTATCGAACTGACGTCCCTGATCATCGAATCCATGAGTCATTTCATGACCGATAACCACGCCAATAGCTCCATAATTAAATGCATCATCAGCATTCATGTCAAAAAACGGATATTGAAGAATACCTGCCGGAAAACAAATCTCATTCGTGGTCGGATTATAATATGCATTGACAGTCTGCGGAGTCATTCCCCATTCATCTCTGTCAACCGGCTTTCCTGCCTTGGATAACATATAATCCAGTTCGAATTCTGTAGCACGCTTCACATTGGCCCAATAAGAATCTTTTTCAATATTCAAACCGGTATAATCCCTCCACTTATCAGGATAGCCTACCTTTACATAAAAAGAATTCAACTTCTCAATAGCTTTAATCTTTGTGCTGTCACCCATCCATTCCAAATTCCGGATACGTTCTCCCAATGCGGTCTGCAGATTCTTTACCAACTGCACCATACGTTCTTTTGCGGCTGCCGGAAAATATTTCTCCACATACATCTGACCTACCGCTTCACCCAGTACCCCATTCACAGTACTTACGGCACGCTTCCAACGAGGTTGGTTAGCCTGTTTACCGGATAGTGTTTTTCCATAAAAATCAAAGTTTTGTGCTACCAAATCATCACTCAAGTAACCGGCAGCCCTGTCTATCAGATTCCATTGCATATAAGCGATCTGATTTTCAACCGGCAAGCTATTGATAATTTTCTCAACCTCTTTAATCGGCTCCACTTGAGAAACACTCAGTTCAGTCACCCCTTTCACGCCTATACCATTCAAGAAAGCATCCCAGTCAATGCCCGGAATCTCTTTCTTTAATTCATCCAAAGACATTTTATGATAATTGGCCGCAGGGTTACGCTGTTCCACCGCACTGAAAGAAGCTTTTGCAATACGGGTTTCGATATCCATTACAGCCTCCATTTTCTTTTTAGCGGCAGCCTCATCAAAACCAGCCAATTGGAACATCTTTACAATATGTTCTTTATACTTATTACGGATATTGGTAGTCACATCATCATTGTCCAAATAATATTCTCTTTCACCCAGACTGATACCCCCTTGATACAATTGAAACAAATTGCTCTTGCTGTCCATGATATCGGCACCCACATAGAAACTGAAATAAGGGAATACACCGCTATGAGCCAGTTCCGCCATCAAAGGAACTATTTCCGATTTATCCTTCACTGAAGCAATCTTTTCCAAATCAGCTTGAATAGGAGTTACTCCATCCGCATTCAGTTTCACACTATCCATAGCCAGATTATAGATATCCCCTATTTTCTGACCTATTGTACCTTGCGCATTCTGCCCGGCAGCAATTTCCACAATCAATCCTTTCAGTTGTTCCCGGTTATTTTCGGCAAGCATATCGAATGAGCCAAAACGGGAATATTCATTGGTCAGAGGGTGTTTCTTCATCCATCCGCCACAAGCATACTGATAAAAATCAGCTCCTTGAACAGCCGTAGTGTCCAAATTTGTCAAGTCTATACCCGAAGTCATGACGGCTTCCTTTTTACTGTCGCATCCGGCAGCTACTGCCAGAGCCAATACAGCCATTGGTAAATAATGTTTTGCTTTCATTTGTTCTATATATATGATACATATTAACTTCCCTGCATCTCTTCTAATTCCATAGAAACGGCCTCCCATTCTTCTACCGTCTGACCCAAGTCCTTTTTCAGTTTCTGATGCTTTTCATACAAAGCCATATCCGATGCACCTTCGGGAGTAGCCATATCGGCTTCCACCCCGCTAATCTCAGTTTCCAGCTTTTCTATTTTTTGTTCACAATCCGCAATTCGTTTCTCCAATTTACGAATTTTCTTATTCAATTCCTTTTGCGCCTCATAAGATAATTTGTTCTCACTGACCGTTTCGGGTTCTTCCTTTTTAGTGGCAGACACAGTAGGAGAAGCCGAAAGCTGCAACTCATTCAGACTCTCTATTTTCTTTTTCTGTAAAAAATCATAAATGCCGCCAATGTGTTCTTTTACTACTCCACCTCCGAATTCATAAACTTTGGTCACCAGTCCATCCAAGAACTCACGGTCATGAGAAACAACAATCACCGTTCCATCAAATTCCTTGATAGCTTCTTTCAATACATCCTTTGAGCGCATATCCAGATGGTTGGTAGGTTCGTCCAAAATAAGGAAATTCACCGGTTCTAACAAAAGTTTTATCATGGCAAGACGACTCCGCTCCCCACCCGACAGTACCTTTACTTTTTTATCAGAAGCCTCACCTCCAAACATGAATGCTCCCAGAATATCACGAATCTTCAAACGAATATCCCCTTTTGCCACATAATCAATCGTATCAAAGACACTCAGATTTTCATCCAACATCTGAGCCTGATTCTGAGCAAAATAACCAATCTGTACGTTGTGTCCGATGGTCAGTTTACCTTCGTATGGGATTTCGTCCATTATACATTTCACCAAAGTGGACTTACCTTCCCCATTCTTTCCGACAAAAGCCACCTTCTCACCTCGATTAATAGTCAAAGTCACATCGTGAAAAACGATATGACTGCCATATGCTTTCTTCACCCCGTCACAAATGACCGGATAATTGCCGGAACGCATGGCAGGCGGAAACTTCAACCGTAAGGCTGAATTATCTTCATCATCAATTTCAATAGGAACTATTTTTTCCAATTGCTTGATGCGGCTCTGCACCTGGACAGCCTTGGTAGCCTTATAACGGAAACGCTCTATGAAATCTTCCGTATCCTGAATTTGCTTCTGCTGGTTCTCGTATGCACGCAATTGCTGCTCACGACGCTCTTTGCGCAATACCACAAACTCATCGTAAGCCACTTTATAATCATAGATATGCCCGCAAGATATTTCAATCGTACGATTGGTCACATTATTAATAAATGCACGGTCGTGGCTCACCAATACAACGGCTCCCGCACTTGTCTTCAAAAAGTTTTCCAACCATTGAATGCTTTCTATATCCAGATGATTGGTAGGCTCGTCCAACAGCAACACATCGGGCCGTCGCAACAGCAACTTGGCCAACTCTATACGCATACGCCATCCACCACTGAACTCAGATGTAGGACGGTTAAAATCCTCCCGGCTAAATCCCAACCCCATCAATGTACGTTCTATCTCAGCTGTATAATCGGTACCTCCCATCATCAAAAAGCGTTCATTGTCATGGGTGAATTTCTCAATCAGTTTATGATAGTTTTCTGAATCATAATCTGTTCTATCCGCCAACTCCTGATTCATTCTCTCAATACTAGCCTGCAAGTCAAAGATATGTTCAAAAGCCATCTCCGCCTCTTCCATCACAGTATGTTTATCACTCAGAATCATGACTTGAGGCAGATAGCCTATCGTCACATCACGCGGAACAGAAACACTACCTGAAGTAGGCGCCTGTATTCCTGCCAATATCTTAAGCATAGTAGACTTACCGGCCCCATTCTTCCCGACCAGCGCAATACGATCTCTCTTATTGATAACGTATGACACATCCTCAAACAGAGGCGTTACTCCAAACTCTACTTTCAAATTATCTACTGAAACCATTCGTTTTTATCCTTTTGCAAAAGTGGCAACAAATATACGGTTTTATATGTAAAAAAGACAAAATACAAGTAAATAAAAAAATCCTCATCCTTAACAAATAGGACAAAAGTATTAAAACGTGTTAGAAAACATATTTTTTTAGTTGTTTTATTTGCAAAATCCACTAAAACACGTACCTTTGCAACGTGTTTTTCATAGTATTAGATTTAAGGTTAACAAAGGTTGGAGCAAGGCGTTGCTCCTTTTTTTATGTCTACATTTTCCTCATACTTAAATATTGACTTAGCTCAACCAAGCAAAATTTATCTGTAATACAAAAAATGACTGCTTCATTCTCATGAAGCAGCCACCAACAAAATACACGACGTAACACAACTATGTTTTACACATATCAGTTATTTAATATCGATTCCACAAGGATTGAGTCCCGGACCACCACCACCTGTATATCCCCTACTTTCTCCTGTGTCCCATGGAGAAATCCAAAAAGCATATAAATCGCCACAAGTAACATAAAACTTCACTTTAACTATCTTGCCTGAAAGAGCAGCAAGTTTTTTACCTGATTTCCAAGTTACCAATTGTTTAGTACTGTTCAAATCATTCATTTCCTTACAATCCTCTCTGGAAAATCCCGTAATCACATTACCATTTTCATCCATTATCTCCACCTGCAAATCCTTTGCTTGTGCATTCACAAAAAAATGATTACCATCAAACTTTATTTTCTCGGTAACAAGTACCCCTTCTGTGTCTGTATGCATGGAAACGAACCCATCACGACGTAAAGTTGCCAACCCAGTAGAAGTAAATCCATCCCACATCACTTTATTCTTCATTCTTCCACTAGAATACAAATACAAAGAATCACCAACAATGAGAGGTACGCCAATAACAGACTGCATATTTCCCCAATTCCATGCCCCTTCCGTTTCATTTACTCCCATAACAGGTTCATAACTGGGACGATAAAAATGAAAACCATCCCGACTATATCCCATCCCTATTTCATTTCTTTTCTGAATACCTAACTTACCACAGAGATCATTCTCTGGTCCTTTCCACATAGCATAGAACCCTAGCATAACACTTTCATAAGGCATAGCATCAAAATTATAAATGGCTGGACGCACATCAGGAAATTCAGGATGTGGCAGTTCCTTATCGGAAGGAGTAAACCACAAAACTATATTTTTATCCTTTATTCCTTTAGCCAATGAATGCGCCACGCTAACTGCCATCTCTGGATCTTCATTTTCCAAATAGCCTCTAGAGCGTCCGTCTGCTTTACTCCCCTGCCGTAGACTAATAGCCCATTTTTGAGTAAACGGATTATAGAAAGCAGTGGTACGATCCCCCACCGGTCCTGATTGCGCAACTCCTTCCGACCAATGAATACCATCTTTTGAATATTTTAAAATTATTTTCCATCCTCCACTATGTTTTTCCACATTGAAGAGTTTGAAACGTTTTTCTGGTTCTGGACACATTTTATCGAGCCAAACTGTAGCTGCATCCCGATCACAAGTATCTACAATATTCGTACCCGGCACTATATCCATATTCACTTTTTCCCAATGCTTCCCATCTTTTGACTCCGCATAACAAGTATAAAAGCTTTGACGATGTTTGTGCATAGATCCGGCACCAGCCAAATACCACATTTTAAATTTTTGTTCGCTTTCATCATACCATATTCCATCACTGAAAGGAGCAGCATAAGGAGCACGTTCAAAAGTGTATTCCCACTCCTTATCCGGAGCAAGTACCGGATTATTCTCATAGAACATAGCCTTATGGGAAACACGCTCCATATCTGTTTCTGCAATTAAAAAATCATCAACGAATAATTGGCGTCCTAGATTTACAGAAATAACAGTCGGTTTGTTTGAAATATAAGGTAAAGACATTTCGCGACGTACTCCATCATCAATCATACTAGGAGGCCATTGCTCGGGCAGCACAATGCCATTATGCAATGTTCTACCATTCTCTTTCACCGTTTTATCATTGGAAGATGACACACAGCCGGCAAAGCAAGCTGCACATATAATATAATAAAATACTTTCATAATTATTCTATTTTTAATTACCATCCTGGATTATTTTTAGTGATATATGGATTACCCTCTACTTCATCAATTGGCAATGGAACCCATTCATTCTTATTTTCCTTAAACCCCATATATTGAGCCCTGCTAAACCTTTTAAACAAAGGATCAGTATTTTCCAATTCGCGAAAACGCTCTACTACTTTACCCCAACGAAGCAAGTCAAAGAATCGGGAGCCTTCATAGGTAAGTTCTAGAATACGTTCATCTTCAATAGTTCTCATATTAGCTTCTGTTACATGAGGTACTCCTACCCTATCGCGTACTTTGTTTATTGCTTCTAACGGGGTTATGTTTGCAGTGGCTTTCCCTTCCATTACTACAGCTTCAGCATACATCAGCAAAACATCCGAATAACGAATCATTCTCCAGTTTACTCCTTGTGCACGTCCATTTAAAAAATGCCCACCAGCATCATCTGTCGGAGGTAAGGTCCAATCCAACCATTTCCTACTACACATTTTATATCCCATTGCCAACTCATATTGTTCACCAAATGTTCCTTCCTTTGAACCCATTTCTGCTTCCCAATCCTTCCCTTCAAGAAAAGTAACCTTCATACCTTTCGGACGTATAATCTCCGATACATTATCATTAAAAACAAACGAACCAAACATACGTGGATCAGTTTCTCCTGTCACTGTTTTTGACGCTACAAATTTATCATATAACCAATTGTGCATAACCTGTGCAGAACTATTCGAATTTCTACTTCTATTCATTATACACATTTTACACCGGACGTCATTGAACAACCCACTGTCCACAAATCCTGGGTTAAATCCTGTATTCAACACTCCGACAAATTGTACTTCAAAAATAGATTCATCATTATTTTCATGTGCCACATCAAAGTTCCATGAATAGTCATCTACCAATCTGTAGTTTCCACAATTACCATTAATGATTTCTGCAAAAGCCGCAGCAGCCTCATTATAATAAGTTATTTGTGAAGTTCCATATTTGGGTTCAATACCGGATCTATAAAGATATGACTTACCCAAAAGTGCATAAGCAGAAGCTTTCGTCACACGTCCTTTATTTTTAGCATCCCAAAAATTCTTGTCAGGAAGTAAATCTTTAGCTTTGATCAGATCATCTATAATAAAATCCCAAGCCTCTTCAGGTGTTGCCTGAGGCTTATATTCATTAGGAGCCTTAGGCAATTCTTTAATCAAAGGAATATTCCTATAATTGATGAATAAAAAGAAATGTGTAAATGCACGAAGAAAATAAGCCTCCCCCAAATATGCATCCTGTAATTCTTTATTGCTGAATTCTATTTCAGTAAGACTTTCAATCATTTGGTTAGCTTGGGAAGCAGCTGTATACATTAACTGAAAAGGTTGAACCAATGAATAATAGGAAGGGGTAAACTCTTCATTATAAGCACCTGGTACTCCATAATCAGCTACCGAACACCCCTCATCACTACGAGTCAACATCAAACCAAATCCACAAGCTCCCAAATTACGAGGAGTCGAAATATACCCATAGATACCAAGAATTCCCTTATTACAATTTTCTAGTGTAGTATAAAATGAATTAACGTCTGATTGATTAGGATTCACCGCCAAATCATTAAAAATATCTTCACATGAGCCCATCATTCCAATAGTTACAAAACTGATGATGATAACTATAATTTTACGCAACATTATTTTCATACTTATTCTGTTTTTAGAAAGTTAAATTGACACCAAGATTATATACTCTAGAATTCATTGTTGCTTCATGAGGACTTTCCTGTGCTTGCCAGAAACCATCCACACCTCTGTCAAACAACACGTTTGAACTAACTTCGGGATCATACAAGGGATATTTTGTGATAGTGAATAAATTTTGTACCCCCGCATATATTCTAAATGATTCTATATGGAATTTTTGCAATAATTTCTTATTAAAGGAATAACCGATTTGTAGATTCTTGCATCTGAAATAAGAACCATCCTCCACATAGAATGTACTTGGAAGCGAGTTTATGCCAGAACTGTTTTTACTATTCAGTTTAGGAGCTTCTGCATTAGGATTTTGCGGAGTCCATGAATTATAGAAAGCATCCTTTAGGGTAGCACTATTAGCTCCTCCAAAATACCAATCATATTTCATTAAAGCAAAAATATCGTTACCTTGCGTTCCTTGGAAAAAAGCAGTCAAATCCCAATTCTTATAACCTACATTTATATTTAAACCATAAGTAAAATCCGGATGAGGATTACCAATATCCGTTTTATCATTCTCATCAATCTTCCCATCCGGTTTTCCTGTCAATACACCATTCACACTACCATTATTATCCTGAAAAATAAAATTACCATCATTATCAAAACCTTCCACCACATATCCCCAAAAGGTACCAATAGGCAAGCCCGGTTTAGTAATAGTAGGACGGTCATTAAAAGAACCACTCATCATCACCTCTGCCTTAATGGGTTGTACTCCCTCACCCAAACTCTTTACTTTATTTCTTAATGCCGAAATATTGGCAGTAACATCCAAACTCCAATCCTTCCAATTATTACGATAACCTACCGTAAATTCAAAACCTTTATTTTCAACAGATGCAGAATTAAAAACTGGCAAATCCCCCCCATTAGTCATAATGGTTTGCCCTGACGATGCTAATGGAAGTAATGGAGCAAGTAAGTCATTATTATCTTTCCAAAAATATTCAGCTGTAAAAGAAATTTTATTATTCAGAAAAGCCATTTCCAATGCTACGTTTTTAGATATTGATTTTTCCCAAGTCAAATTTTCCTGAGCAAATTTGGTTACATAACCATTCATCACACTACTTTGACCAATCTGATTTTCACCGAATACAGAAGGTATTGGACCATAAGCCGTAGAAAGGAAAGAATATGGATCTATAAAATTAGCTCCTAATTCACCATAACTAGCTCTAATCTTCATTTTACTTATCCATTCTATATTAAAAAAATTCTCTTCATGTATATTCCAACCCACTGAAACCGAAGGAAAGTAACCGACCCTATTTCCTTTAGCAAATTTGGAAGATTTATCACTACGAATACTTGCAGAAACAAGATAACGCTCCTTATAGTCATAGTTCAAGCGAGCAAAAAAGGAGAGTAAAGCTGAATTGTATTCTTCACTTGTTATATCTCCTTTCCCATTAAAAATAGTAATATTAGGACCACCCAAATCTGTAGAACCAGAACCAATCCCCATAGTTCTATAGTATTCTCTCATCCAACTTGTACCTACCATTGCGTCAATAGTATGACCAGCAAACATATTCTTATAAGTCAAAATGTTATCAATTGTATAACTAAATCGCTGTCCACGGCTTTCAGATAGTGAATTAATCGTTCTGCTATAATCAGGATCTGCATTACCATTCTCATCCCAATTGGAGTCAAAAGCAATGGACCGAGATATATTATTTGTTGATATATAGTCACCTCCAAGTAGTAGCTTATAATCCAATCCTTTATATAAATTCAGCCCTATATTCAAACTACCAGTAACATTAACTGTTTTATTTCTTCGAACAGTATTGGAATAAGATGCAAACGGATTAGTAACTTTTCCTTCATTTACATAATAATCTTTACCTGCAGATACATACCTTCCCTCTACATCAGTCATTGGAACAGTAGGAATCCCCATCACCATCCTTACTTGAGGCTCCTTATTTGTAAAAGCAGCAGAAAGAGTTTCACTAACAGTCAAACGTCCTTTCTTAAACGTTCCATTGACACGTGCATTATATTTCTTAAAACCAGAAAATTCCATAATACCTTGCTGATCAAAATACCCCAAACTTGTATTAAAAGTTGAATATTCACCACCACCAGAAATTGAAGCATTCAAATTATACATAGGAGCATTTCTTAGATATGCATCTTGCCAGTCGGTATTAATATTAGGATTAGTAGGATGAATATTTTCTGGAGCTTGAGTCTGGTTTGTTGAATTTGCAACAATTTGCTTAGTATATTCGCGATGCTCATTTGCATCTAGAAAATCAAGGTATTTAGAAGGGGTCTGCAAAGAATAGTTTGCAGAAATTTCAACTTTTGCTTTACCTTTTTGACCATGCTTGGTAGTTATCAGCACAACCCCATTTGCAGCGCGAGAGCCATAAATGGCAGCCGCCGAACCATCCTTCAGGATTTCTATTGATTCAATATCTGAAGGATTCAACGAATTTAGCCCATTATTAGAAAATGCACCATCAATAACATATAAAGGTTCAGTAGCACCAAATGTACCTGCTCCCCGAACAAGTATCTTGATATCTGCCCCAGCTTCTCCCCCCTTTTGCAATATTTCGACTCCTGGAGCCCTCCCCTGCAAAGCAGCTGCAACAGAATGCCCCATCTGTTTACTCAGTTCTTTTGGAGGTACTGTCGCCACAGATGCTGTCAAACTAGATTTTTTTTGAGTTCCATAACCAACCACCACCACTTCATCTAATTGTTCCAAATCCTCTTTCAGAGTTATATTCACATTCTTTTCCCCTTCCAAATTAACAGCAAGAGTCTTATAACCGATAAAACTAATAATAAGAGTTGCATTCGCAGGAGCTTTAAGTAAAAACTTACCATCCATATCAGTAATAGTACCATTAGTAGTCCCCTTTTCCATCACATTAACTCCTACGATAGGTTCTCCCATAACATCCATCACAAGCCCTGAAATATCTTGTTCTTTCTTCTCGTTCAATATAGACTGTTCTACCTCCTTCTTCCGAATAACGATATTTTTATCTTTTATCTCATAAGAAACATTTTGTCCTTCCAAGATTTGCTCAATAACTTCTTGCAGTTGCTCAGCATCTATATTAACAATCTTTTTCGTATCTACATCCCCAGCTATATACACAAATGAATATCCACTTTTTTCTTTTAGCTCAGTCATAGCTTTTTTCACTGACACTTTATTCATTTTCAATGGTATATTCTGTGAGAAGATATTCAAATTAAGGCAAAGCAAAGCCCCGACCAATAATATGGCCTTTCTCTTGTTTTTCATAAATTAGTAATTTATTAATTA
>ENA-UADH01000330-UADH01000330.1-human-gut-metagenome-genome-assembly--contig:-NODE-330-length-16673-cov-6.011674_pt1 | contig 16673 bp, 18 predicted proteins | sample MGYA00244225_ERZ654250 | MGnify/ENA primary metagenome ERZ654250 (study PRJEB26926, sample SAMN06164905) | human gut metagenome | biome: ENVO:00009003; feature: ENVO:2100002; material: ENVO:00002003...
GGCGGTGCTGTTTGCTGCGTTCTGCGCGCTGGCAAGCTTTGGCATCGGCAACCTGAGCCAGCTCAATTCCATCGCAGGCAACCTGAAAGCGGCGTTTGGCGTGCCGGAGGCCGTTACCGGCGCAGTGCTGGCGGCAGTGTCGGCGGTGATTTTGCTGGGCGGGCTGAAACGTGTGGCTGCTGTGGCAGAACGGCTTGTCCCCGCCATGGCGCTGCTGTACATCGTGGGTGCGCTCACCGTGGTGGGGGTGCACATCACTGCCGTCCCGGCGGCGCTTGCCGCCATCGTAAAGGGCGCATTCGGGCTGCGCGCCGCCGGTGGGGGCATGGTGGGCTACGGGCTGTCCCGGGCGGTCACTTGGGGCTTCAAGCGGGGTGCTTTTTCCAACGAAGCCGGGCTTGGTTCCTCGGTGATGGTGCACGCGGCTTCCAACGTAAAAGAGCCGGTACAGCAGGGCATGTGGGGCATTTTTGAGGTGTTTGCAGACACCATGGTGGTGTGCACCCTGACGGCGCTGGTGGTGCTGACCTCCGGCTTTGTGGATCTGGACACCGGGCGCATTGCCGCCGGGGCGGCGGGCAGTGCACTGGTGGGGCATGCCTTTGACGCCGTGTTTGGCGCGCTGGGGTCCAAGCTCATCGCAGTGTGCATCCTGCTGTTCGCCTACTCCACCGCGCTGGGCTGGAGCTGCTACGGCTGCAAAGCCGTGGAGTATCTCTTCGGCGCGGGGGCTGGGACATTTTACCGGGTGCTGTTCGTAGCGCTGATGCCGGCGGGCGCAGTGATGCGGCTGGACCTTGCATGGACGCTATCCGACACCTTCAACGGCCTGATGATGCTGCCGAACCTCATCGGCGTAGTGGCGCTGTCCGGCACGGTGGTGAAGATTACCCAAAACTACCTTGCCCGCAAGCTGCACGGCAGCGCCGCGCCGCCGCTGTTGTCTGCGGGTGAGACGATTTAGAATGGCTTCCGCTGCGCTCTAGCCATATTCAGCGGAAAATTATTTTTTATTTCGGGTTTCAGGAAAGTCTGCGGACTTTCCTGAAACCCTTTTTCACGGGAAGGGTTTGGAACGAACTCCCTCAGTCAAAACCTGACGGTTTTGACAGCTCCCTCTGGGAGGGAGCCTTTGGCATGACGGGAAAGTTTCCGGCTCAAGCACAAAGTTTGTGGGCGTGCCTGCTCCCCCTTGGGGGAGCTGTCGCGCAGCGACTGAGGGGCTTTGAATCGGCGGAGCCGGAAAAAACGGTTAAAAGATCTTCACGCCGAACAGGCGTGAATCTTCAGTTTTTTCCGGTGTAGCCCACTTCTTTGGGGTTAAAAGGGGCGAGCAGCCCCTTTTTCGTGGCTCCAGCGCGTCGAAATCGCTGGCACTTTTCTGGTTCTCTTTTGGTGTCAAAAGAGAACATCCCCGGCTACCACCTGCTACCCCTGCGGAGGGCATTCCAAATCATCCCACACAGTCAAAAGGCCGCTGCACGGTGAAGTGCAGCGGCCTTTGGTTTTCCACATTTTTACTTGGCGGTGTTGATAAAGCTGCGGTTATCCCACAGGTACTTGATGCCGGAGATGGCGGTCACAGCGGCCACCAGCCAGCACAGGGCGATGGAGACCACCACCACGATGGAAACACTGTCCACCGTACCGCGGTAGCTCAGTGCCGTGCCAAAGAAGTAGAAGATGATGCTCAGCATCTGCAGCACGGTCTTTACCTTGCCCCACATATTGGCGGCGATGACCTTGCCGTCCTTGGCACCGGCGGCCACCATGCGCAGGCCGGACACCGCAAACTCGCGGGCCAGAATGATGCACAGCACCACGGGGCTGCACACGCCGTCCCGCAGCATGTAGATAAAGGCCACGGTGGTCAGCAGCTTGTCGGCCAGCGGGTCGGCAAACTTGCCGAAATCGGTGACCATGTGCCACTTGCGTGCCAGATGGCCGTCCAGATAGTCGGTAAAGCTGGCAGCAGCGAACACGATGCCGGCCAGCAGGTAGAAGGTGGCGTTAAAATTGCCATCCACGATGCTGTCCAGACTGGTCAGGGACACAAAGATCATGAACACCGGCACCAGAATAATACGGGTCAGGGTAAGTTTATTGGGCAGATTCATAGGTTTTATCCTCCAATTCGTTATTTTACGACTGTACCATACAGATCGTAAAGGTCGCTGTCCTCTACCAGCACATCATAGAACTGGCCGGGGTACAGCGGTTCCTCGCTGGAAACGCAGACGCAGCCGTCCACTTCCGGCGCATCGCCGGTGGTGCGGCAGAGGTACAGACCGTTTTCCTCGTCGATGCCGTCACACAGAACGTGCACGGTCTGGCCCACCTTTTCGGCCTGCTTCTGCGCCATGATGCCGGTCTGGATCTGCATTACCAGCTCGGCGCGCTTGTCCTTGACTTCCTGCTCGATCTGACCGTCCATCTTGGCTGCCACAGTGTTCTCCTCGGCGGAGTAGGCAAAGCAGCCCAGACGGTCGAACTGCACCTCCTTGACGAAGTTGCACAGATCCTCGAACTGCTCCTCGGTCTCGCCGGGGAAGCCCGCGATCAGGGTGGTGCGCAGGGTGATGCCGGGGATCTCGCGGCGCAGCTTGCCGATGACCTCCAGCAGCTCCGCACGGGTGGAGCGGCGGTTCATGTTCTTGAGGATGGTATCGTTGCAGTGCTGGATGGGCAGGTCGAGGTAGGGCACCACCTTCTCGTTGCGCTTCATGGCGGCGATGAATTCATCGGTGATGCGCTCCGGGTAGGCGTACATGATGCGGATCCATTCCAGCCCCGGCACCTTGTTCAGCTTGTCCAGCAGCTCACAGATGCTGCCGGGTTTGCCCCAGTCCTCGCCGTAGGCGGTGGGGTCCTGCGCCACAACAATAAGCTCCTTCACGCCCTCACCGGCCAGCCAGCGGGCTTCGGCAACGCAGTCGGCCATATCGCGGCTGTGCAGCGGGCCGCGGATGCCCGGGATGGCGCAGTAGTGGCAGCGGTTGTTGCAGCCCTCGGCGATCTTTAAGTACGCATAGTGGGCGGGCGTGCCGATGACGCGCTTGCCGCCCAGCGGGAAGTCCTTTTTGGCGCCGTAGCTTTCCAGATGATCCTCGCCGTGGAACAGCCGCTCCACGATGGTATCAATGGCCTTGTTGGAGGCGCAGCCTACAACGGCGTCCACCTCCGGGATCTCTTCCTCGATCTGGCTGCGGTAGCGCTCGGCAAGGCAGCCGGTAACGATGACCTTCAGGTTCGGGTTCTGCTGCTTATAAGCGCAGGCTTCCAGAATGTTTTCAATGGCCTCGGTCTTGGCGCTCTCGATAAAGCCGCAGGTGTTCACAAGGATGACATCGGCTTCGGCCAGATCGGCCACAGTCTCGTGCCCGGCAGACAGCAGGATGTGCACCATCACATCCAGATCCACCTGATTCTTCGGGCAGCCAAGGGAAATACACGCAATTTTCATAAGGGATGATACTCTCTTTCTCTTTTGAGGGATGCTTTTAAAATTTTACGGGAGGGTCATTCCTCCTCCACCCTGCGGATGGCTTCCTTGATGACGGGGTAGGCAAAGCCGCGGCGCTGCAGGGCAGCCACCACAAGGTCGCGGCGGCCGATGGCCAGTTTTTTGCGGTAGCGGCTGTCCACCAACGCGGCGGCGGCTTCCAGCTCCGGATCATCGCCGCCGTCCTCCGGGGCGTAGACCGCTTCCAGCGCGCCCGCTACCTCGGCGGGGGCAAGCCCCTTCTGGCGCAGGCTCTGGGCGGCGGCGCGGCGGCTTTTGCGGGCAGCCAGCAGGCTGTGTGCCCGTGCTTCGGCGTAGCGAGCATCGTTCACATAATCCAGCTGCACCATCTCCGCCACAGCGGCGGCTGCGGCCTGCTCGGTATAGCGGCGGCACAGCCGCTCATACAGCATATTGGCAGAGACCTCCTGCCCGGCCAGCGTTTCCAGCGCGCTGGCCCGCGCCTTGGCGGGGTCGGCGCACTTTTCCGCATCCGGGCGGGGTCGACGGCGGTAGAAGGCCATTTAGTCCTCCACCATGATATCCAGCTCGCTCTCGCTGCTGCGGGTGGGTGCCTTGACCACCGGCTCCTTTGCGGCGGCGGGGTCGGCGGGCTTTTCCGCTGCGGCAACAGCGCGGCCTGCCGGGCGGCGGGTGGCGTACAGCTTATCAGCGTTGGCGCGGATCTGTCCCTCGATGTCATTGGCGATCTCGGGGTTGTCCTTCAAAAACTGCTTGGCGTTGTCGCGGCCCTGACCCAGACGGATATCGCCATAGTTGAACCATGCACCGCTCTTCTGCACGATGCCCAGCTTGACACCCACATCGATGAGCTCGCTCATTTTGGAGATGCCCTCGCCGAACATGATATCGAACTCGGCCTCACGGAACGGCGGAGCCACCTTGTTCTTCACGATCTTGGCGCGGGTGTGGTTGCCGATAAACTGACCGGAGGAGTCCTTCAGACCCTCCACGCGGCGGATGTCGATACGCACCGAGGCGTAGTACTTCAAAGCGCGGCCGCCGGTGGTCACCTCCGGGTTGCCGTACATGACGCCCACCTTCTCACGCAGCTGGTTGATGAACACGCAGACCGTGTTGGTCTTGCCGATGACGCTGGTCAGCTTACGCATGGCCTGACTCATCAGACGTGCCTGCAGGCCCACATGGCTGTCGCCCATCTCGCCCTCGATCTCAGCGCGGGGCACCATAGCGGCTACCGAGTCCACTACGATGGCATCAATGGCACCGGAGCGCACCAGTGCTTCGCAGATCTCCATGGCCTGCTCGCCGGTGTCCGGCTGGCTGACCAGCAGGTTGTTGATGTCCACGCCCAGTGCCTCGGCATAGGTGGGGTCCAGTGCGTGCTCAACGTCGATAAAGGCCACCTCGCCGCCCTTCTTCTGGGCTTCGGCAAGGATGTGCAGCGCCAGCGTGGTCTTACCGCTGGATTCCGGGCCGTACACCTCGATGATGCGGCCGCGCGGCACACCGCCCACGCCCAGCGCCAGATCCAGCCCCAGACTGCCAGTAGAGATGGCATCCACCTGCATGGAGGCGTTGTCGCCCAGCTTCATGACGGCACCCTTGCCGAACTGCTTTTCGATCTGCGCCAGCGCCGTAGCCAGCGCGTCCTTCTTGGCCTCCGGCTCGGTCTTTTGGGTGGCCGGTGCAACGTTGTTGTTCTGATTTTTTGCCATAGCCTGCTGCTCCTTTTATCCTTTGGGCCCGCAGAGGGCGGGCTGTCCTTCGCTTTCCTTCTTAGTATAACACAAAATCAAAATATTACAACAAGAAGTTGTTTGTTTTTTCCAATTTATTTTGGGCGGCGGGCAGTCACGCAGCGGTCGTTGCCGCCAAAGTCCTGAATGCAGCGGATCTCTGCCCAGCCGTTCTCCGCCAGCAGGGCGGTTACGGCTTCCCGCTGCTGCCAGCCGATCTCCAATACCAGCGCCCCGCCGGGGCACAGTGCGTTTTTGTAGTGCTGCGCCAGCGCACGGTAGAACACAAGGCCGTCCTCCCCGGCTTCCAGCGCCATGGCAGGCTCCTGTGCCACCTCGGGCTGCAGTTGCTCCATCTCGGCGGCGGTCAGGTAGGGCGGGTTGGAGACGATGAGTTCCAGCTGCCCCTCCGGCAGCGTTTCCCAGTAGGTGAACAGGTCGCCCTGCACCGGCTGCACCGCGTAGGCGGGCTTTCTGTCTGCCCGCAGCGCGTTCAGCGACGGGCCCCAATCAAAGGCCGGGACATCTGCCTGCTCGAGGGCAGAGGGTTCCAGCACATTCTCGGTCTGTCTGCCCTGCCCGGTCAGGGCGCAGCGGGCATTCTTTTCCAGATAGACAAAGGCCTCAGGGCTTTTTTCCACGCAGGTCACCTGCGCGGCGGGGCAAAAGCGCTTGACCCCCAGCCCCAGACAGCCTGTTCCGGCGCAGAGGTCCAGCACCCGGGGCGCTGCGATGCCCGCAAGGGTCTCGGCGGCGGCCTGCGCCACCACCTCGGTGTCTGCCCGGGGGCAGAGCACCCCGGGGCCCACCGCCAACTCAAAGTCTAAAAAGCTCCTGCTGCCGCAGAGGTACTGCAGCGGCTCTCGCGCGGCGCGGCGGGTGCAGAGCACTTCCAGCGCCGCCGCCTGCTCTGCGGTCAGCGGACGGTCGGAAAGGCGCACGTCCCGCCCGGTCGCCAGCCGGAACAGCTCCCGCGCGTCAAAATCCGCGTCCGGGCAGCCTGCGGCGGTCAGCCGCTGCTCCACCTCCCGCACCGCTGCGCGGGGGAGCATTGCTTCGCTTACCATTTGCCCTCCTCCGGGTTTTCAGGCAACACGGGGGTGATGGCTGCAATGGCCACCTCGATCATACTGTCGTCCGGCTCAAAGACGGTGAGGTGCTGTACCCAGATGCCCGGCTGCCGGATGATGCGGGTGGCGATGTTATCCGACCGGCCGCACCACTTGAGCAGCTCGTAGCTGATGCCCATGACCAGCGGCAGCAGCAGCAGCTTACACACCACCCGCAGACCGATGCTGCCCCACGGCAGCACGCTGTACAAAAACACACTGACGATGACCACCAGAATGAGGAAGCTGGTGCCGCAGCGGGGATGGAAACGGGTATACTTGCGCACGTTCTCCACGGTCAGCGGGTCGCCCGCTTCGTAGCAGGCAATGGTCTTGTGCTCCGCACCGTGGTACTCGAACACGCGGTGGATTTCCTTCATTTTGGAGATGCCCACCATATAGGTCAGGAAGATGGCCACCTTCAGCACGGCTTCCAGCACCACCTTGCCCCAGCGCCCCAGCGGCAGCAGACGGTTCACCCCGCCCACAAGGAAGGTGGGCAGTACAGTGAACAGTAAAATGGCCAGCAAGCCGCCCAGCACCGCTGCCACAGTCATCAGCGCATTCTCGGCTTTTTCGCCCAGATGCTCCCCCACCCATTTTTCAAAGGCAGTCTCCTCCTCGGCGGGGTCGTAGTCGTCCCCCATGCTCACCTGTGCCGAGTACATCATGTAGCGGTAGCCCACGATCATGCTTTCGATCATGGCAATGGCACCGCGCACCAGCGGGATCTTCATCCATACCCCGTGGGCGGGGGTGGGGTCGAGCTTGGTCTCAATGGTACCGTCCGGCTTGCGCACGGCGCAGCACATCTGCTTGGGGCCGCGCATCATGATGCCTTCCATCAGTGCCTGCCCGCCTACGCTGGTCTTAAAGCGTTCCTTTTTAGGTTGATTCATTGGTTTCTCCCGATATCCGCCCCTGCCGCTTTGGGCAAAGAGCGGTCTTTTTTATATTTTATCCGGGGCATATCCCCGAGCAAAGCTCATTTTAGCACACAAATGTGACAAAATCTGTGTTTTGGGCGCTGCTCACGCCTTGTGGTACAGCGGCAGACCCAAGGTGACCACGGTGCCGCGCCCGAGGGTGCTCTTGATATCCAGCGTGCCGTCCAGCGCGGTCATGATGGAATCCACCAGCGCCAGACCGATGCCGCTGCCGCGCACCGAGTTGCTGCCCTTGTAGAACTTGGTTTTTACGTTTTCCAGATCCTCCGGCGGGATGCCGCGCCCCTGATCGATGATCTCCACAAAGGCCTTGTACTCCCCTGCCCACAGCTTGACCGTGATACGCCCGCCGGGGGCAGAGTATTTGATGGCGTTATCCAGAATATTGATGAACACCTGCCGCAGACGGTCCGGGTCGGCGTAGACGGGGATCATCTCCTCCGGCTCGGCGTAGTGGAGCAGCAGCCCCTCCTGCCGGATGCGCGCCTCGCAGAAGAGCACCGCATCGGTCAGTTCTGCCACCAAGTCCAGCGGGCGGCACTCCATGCGGATGCGTCCGTTCTGCAGGCGGCTGAAATCCAGCAGCTCCTCCACCATATTGTTCAGCCGCCCGGTCTCGTTGTTGATGATTTCCAGCCCCTTGCGGTAGTTCTCGTCGGTGGGGTCGTCCAAGGTCATCAGGGTCTCTACCCAGCCCCGGATAGAGGTAAGCGGGGTGCGCAGCTCGTGGGACACCGAACTGATGAACTCGTTCTTCATCTTCTCGGTCTCTTCCAGTCCCTCGGCCATCTGATTGATGGTACCGCGCAGCCGGTCCACCTCGTCGTGGGGGTCGCCGGTCAGGGGCAGACGCACGTCCAGCTCGCCCCGGGCGATGCCGGCAGCGGTGCGTTCCACCTGCCCCAGCGGCACCACGATGCCCCGCACGAAGTACAGCCCGGACATGATCGTAAACAGCAAGATCGCCACCGCAAGGAACACACTGATGATGATGGCGTTTTTGACCTGCCGCTCCACCAGCGCCAGACTGGTGACCAGCCGCAGCGCGGCCACGTCCTCGGCGTCGTAGGGCACCAGCGAGCAGGCCGCCATGACTACCTCGCCCGACTGGGTGCGGTACACCGCCACACCCAGACCGTCCGGGCCGTTGAGCGCCTGCTCAAAGTCCTTACTGCTGACGATGCCTTCCGCATCCGTACCGCTGGAGGAGGCGATCACGCCGCCGTAGCTGTCCAGCAGCATGAACTCGTATTTATCCTTATCGGCAAACTGTTCCACCATGCGCCGTAGCGCCAGACTGCGGCTGGCGGCGGCGCTCTGGGCGGTATCGCCGGTATACATTTTCAGCTGACCGGTCACCGAGGAGAACCGCCGGTACATGATCTGCTGCACACTGCCATAGTAGCTGCGGGTATAGCTGTACAAAAACATTGCCTCGGCCAGCAGCACCACCAGTACGGTGATGAGCAGGTTGCCCCGCAGCCAGCGGCGGGTGATACCGCTTCGCATAACAGTGTCCTCCTTTCGGTGAGTATAGATAATAAAAAATATTTTTTTGTGATTCAGGAAAGTCCGTAGGACTTTCCTGAATCACATTTTTATTCTTCCCACCGGTAGCCATAGCCCCACACGGTCATGATGTGGGTAGGGTGGCTGGGCTCGTCCTCCACCTTCATGCGCAGGCGGCGGATGTTCACATCCACGATCTTTACATCGCCGAAGTAGTTCTCGCCCCAGACGCCTTTCAGGATCTTTTCGCGCACCAGCGCAGTGCCCGGGTTGCGGAAGAACAGCTCCATAATCTGGAACTCTACCTGTGTCAACTCAATGGGCTGACCGGCCTTCAGCAGCACGCGGCGGTTCTCGTCCAGCACGAACTCGCCGCTGGTCAACGTGCCCAGTGGGGTGTTCCCGTTGCTGTCCTCCTCCTTGGTGCGGATCACCCGGCGGCACAGCGCCTCCACACGCGCCAGCAGCTCGCTGACGCTGAAGGGCTTGGTCATGTAATCGTCTGCGCCGATGGACAAACCGCGGATCTTATCCTGCTCCTGCCCCTTGGCGCTGAGGATGATGATGCCGATCTGCTGGTCGGTGCGGCGGATGGTCTCGCACAGCGAGAACCCGTTCATGCCCGGCAGCATCACGTCCAGAATGGCGGCATCACAGCCGGGCTTCTGTGCCAGCAGCGGCAGGGCGGCTTCGGCGCTTTCGGCCTCCACCACCTCCATCCCCGCATGGCGCAGGTTCAGGGCGATCATATCGCGGATATTGGCTTCATCTTCTACAACAAGCACTCGTACCATGCAGCATCCTCCATTCCTTAATTCAGCAGATACAACGCCTTGGAAAGGCGGTAGTTCGTGTCAGAAAGCAAAACGTCCGGGCCCATTTTGGCCTGCACCTGACGGGACGCTACCACGCCCAGCCGGGTCCAGCCGGTGGAGTTGGCCGAGGTCCTTGCCAGCCGTACCGTCAGCACCAGCTGATCCTCGTCCACCGTGCGCAGCTCCACTGCGCCGTCAAATTCCTCGCTGTCGGTCAGCTTCAGGTTGCCCTCCCACTCGGCGGGCAGCTCGATATAACAGTTGGTCTCTTCGTCCAGCAGGCCAAAGCTTTTTTCCGGGTGGCTGCTGGTGTAGTCCATCCAGACGATAAAGTCCATGCGGCGGCTCTGGCTCAGGTTCAGCAGACCCGCCTCGTCCGGCTGGGTGGGGATCTCCACGATGCCGTCCCCGTCCAGGTCCCGACTGACCAGCGTGGGCACGTTGCGCAAAGAGGCATTATACAGCCGCTGACTGCTGATCCGTGTGGCGGGCACCATCTGCTGGCTAGTCTCGTCGTAGCACAGCAGCACTGAGGCCAGATTGTTGCCGGAAATGCCGGTCCAGCCGTCCAGCACCAGATAGTGCCGTCCGTCCGCGCCTGCGCCCGCCGCCACCGAGGCGCAGCCGGAAAATTTATCTGCGGAAAGGCCGTTGACCGCCACCTGCCGGAAGCTGCCCTTGCGGTCTGCGGTCAGCAGTTCGATCTGCACGCTGCCGTCCTCCTGTGTGGACATCAGGATCAGATCCTGACTGCTGCCGCCGGTGATATTTTCCACCAGATACTGCTCGTACTGCTGTTCCAGAATGGTGGACAGAGTGCCGTCCTGATAGGAGTACACCGCCAGATAGTGGTCATTCTGGGCAGCGGTATAGCCCACCACCAGCTGGCAGCTGTCTGTATCCTGCAATTGGGCAAGGCTGACGTTCTCCACCGTTTCGGCAAGACCTTCCACGCTCTGGCGCACCTGCCAGCTTCCGGCATCATCCCGCTGCAAAATGGCTACGCAGACGTTGGCGGTCTGGGCGGTGGTATACAGCACCGCCGCATCCTGCTGACCGTCACCGTCCAAGTCCTGCAGCACAAAGGGGGAAAGCAGCTCGCCCTGAATAGGATATTTCAGCTGGGCACTCTCCCCCAGCCAGTCGTTCAGGGCAGTTTGCAGTGCGCCGTAATCGCCGGAGAGTTTCGGGGCGCGCAGCAGTTCCTCTACCTGTGCCTTTTCGTTGGCCGGCAGCAGCGTCTGGCAGCTGCACAGCAAAACACACAGCAGCGTACACAGCACCAGCCGCAGCCTGCGGGTTCTGTTCATACCGGTCAACCTCCTTCCGGGCATAAAATACTATTTTCAGTATACCACACTTTGCGGACACAAAAAAGGGGGTGGGACATATCCGGCAAGCTTGCGCGTGGGACGATTTTGAATGCGCGCCGCGACTGAGGGGGTAAAACACAAAAAAAGAAACCACTGCACAAAAGCTGTGCAATGGTTTCTCTTGTTACTGTATCAAACAGTCAGAGCAGGATCAGACGAGCTCCAGAACTGCCATCTCAGCTGCATCGCCGCGGCGAGCGCCGATCTTGATGATGCGGGTGTAGCCGCCGTTGCGGTCAGCGTACTTGGGGCTGATCTCGTCAAACAGCTTCTTTGCAACATCTTCCTTGGTGATGTAGGCGTAGACCTGACGCTTGGTGTGCAGGTCGCTGGCCTTGCCAAGGCTGATCATCTTCTCGGCCATGGAACGAACGTCCTTAGCGCGAGTGACAGTGGTCTCAATCTTGCCATTCTCTAACAGGTAGGTAACCATAGCGCGCATCATAGCGTTGCGGCTGTCGCTGGTTCTACCGAGCTTTCTGGTACCGGGCATCCCGTTTCACTCCTTAAATTATTTTAGTTATTCGTCATCCGTGTTCAGCTTGAAGCCGAGGGAGTCCAGCTTAGCCATGACTTCCTCCAAGCTCTTGCGACCGAGGTTACGGACCTTCATCATCTCGTCCTCGCTCTTGCTGACCAGATCTTCCACCGTGTTGATCCCTGCGCGCTTCAGGCAGTTGAAGGAACGCACGCTCAGATCCAGCTCTTCGATGGTCATCTCCAGAGCCTTCTCCTTGTCGTCGTTGGTCTTCTCTACCATGATCTCAGCGCCGGCGGCCTCGTCCGACAGGTTGACGAACAGGTTCAGGTGCTCGGTCAGCACACGGGCAGCCAGAGAAACGGCTTCCTGTGCGTTGATCGTGCCATCAGTCCAAACCTCAATGGTCAGCTTGTCGTAATCAATGGCCTGTCCAACACGGGTGCTCTCGACGTTATAATTCACCTTGAGCACAGGGGTGTAAATGCTGTCAACGGGAAGGGTGTTGATATCGTTCTTCTCGATGATAGCCTGTTTGTTGCGCTCTGCGGGCACATAGCCGCGACCCTTGTCGAAAGTCAGCTCCATAACGAGCTTGGCACCCTCGCCCAGAGTTGCAATGTGCCACTCAGGGTTCAGAATTTCGATGTCGTCGCCCTGCTTGATGTTGTCAGCAGTGACCTCACAGGGACCAACTGCCTCAACACGCACTGTCTTCGGACCATCGGTGTACAGCTTTGCAGCGATACCCTTCAGGTTCAGGACAATTTCGGTAACGTCTTCCTTGACGCCCTCAATGGTGGAGAACTCGTGAACCACGCCGTCGATCTTGACGCTGGTCACGGCGACACCGGGCAGAGAGGAAAGAAGCACACGACGCAGGCTGTTGCCCAGTGTGATGCCAAAGCCACGCTCCAGAGGCTCCGCCACGAATCTGCCGTAGCGGCCGTCCGGGGACAGGCTTGCCGTTTCGATTTTGGGACGTTCAATCTCCATCATATCTATGCCCTCCTTGTCAAACCGGTGTTTCCACCGGCCCATTATTGAATTCTTTCAAAAAAGAATGCGAAAGCGTGCCATCCAAAAGGAAGGCACTGCCTTCTTAATGGATTACTTGGAGTACAGCTCGACGATGAGGTGCTCTGCGACTTCGTAGTCGATATCGCTGCGCTCGGGCAGCTTAGCGACAACGCCCTTCAGAGAACCGGTCTCGCGGTTCAGCCATGCGGGCAGAGCCACGACGGGAGCCTCGGCACCGGTCAGCTTTGCAAACTTTGCAGAGCTGCGGCTGGACTCGCGCACTTCGATCACATCGCCGGCCTTCACCTGGTAAGAGGGGATGTTGACCTTCTTGCCGTTGACGGTGAAGTGAGCGTGAGAGACCAGCTGACGAGCGTCGCGGCGGGTCTGAGCAAAGCCCAGACGGAACACGACGTTGTCCAGACGGCACTCCATGATCTGGAGCAGGTTCTCACCGGTCTTGCCGGGGCGAGACTCTGCCTTCAGGTAAGCGTTGTGGAACTGCTTCTCCAGAACGCCGTAGATGAACTTGACCTTCTGCTTCTCCTTCAGCTGAGATGCGTACTCAGACTGCTTCTTGCGGACGTTGCCGTTGGAGTTGCGGGTGGTATTCTTCTTTGCATAGCCCATGACCGCAGGAGAAATGCCCAGGGCCTTGCAACGCTTTGCGATAGGCTGCGTATTCTTTGCCATAATTCAATTTCCTCCTTCGATCAGACACGACGGCGCTTCGGGGGACGGCAGCCGTTGTGGGGGATGGGAGTCACGTCCTTGATCAGGGTGACTTCCAGACCGGTAACCTGCAGCGCACGGATAGCGGACTCGCGGCCAGCGCCGGGGCCCTTGACGTAAACTTCAACAGTCTTCATGCCGTGCTCGATCGCAGTCTTAGCTGCGGTCTCGGCAGCGGACTGAGCTGCGAACGGGGTGCTCTTGCGGCTGCCACGGAAGTTCAGGGAGCCAGAGGAGCACCAAGACACTGCATTACCCTGCAGGTCGGTGATGGTAACGACAGTATTGTTGAAGGTAGACTGGATGTGAGCCTGACCAGCAGCAATGTTCTTGCGCTCTTTCCGCTTCATGCGGACATTTGCGCCCTTCTTGGCGTTATTTGCACTTGCCATTTCTCAAATCCTCCTTACTTCTTCTTGTTAGCGACAGTGCGCTTGGGACCCTTGCAGGTACGAGCATTGGTCTTGGTGCGCTGGCCGCGGCAGGGCAGATTCTTGCGATGGCGGGTGCCACGGAAGGACTGGATCTCGACCAGACGCTTGATGTCCAGAGCCACGTTGCGGCGCAGGTCGCCTTCAACGAGGATGTTTGCCTGATCGATGTAGTCACGGATCTTAGCCTCTTCGTCCAGAGTCAGATCCTTGACGCGGGTATCGGGGTTGATGCCAGTTGCTTCCAGGATCTTGTTAGCAGTGGTCTGGCCGATACCATAAACGTAGGTGAGACCCACCTGAACGCGCTTCTCGCGGGGCAGGTCAACGCCGGCAATACGTGCCATAGTAGTTTCCTCCAAAAATCATCCCATGTCAGTGTCGGGGTCTGCGCCGGGACTCTACGCACTTGACCCCCAGGCGCCCGAATTAGCCCTGGCGCTGCTTGTGCTTGGGGTTCTGGCAGATGACCATCACGCGGCCTTTGCGGCGGATGACCTTGCACTTTTCGCAGATGGGTTTCACGGAAGGCTTGACCTTCATGATGTTGAACCTCCTTTTGGTTGATGCCCTGACGCTTATTTGGAGCGCCAGGTGATGCGGCCCTTAGAAAGATCATAGGGCGACATTTCCACGGTTACCTTGTCCCCGGGCAGGATACGGATGAAATTGGTCCGCAGCTTGCCGGAGATGTGCGCTAAGAGGATGTGACCGCTGGGAGTGAGCTTCCCGGTGTTCTTATCCTCGCTCAACATTTCCACCTTAAAGATGGCGTTGGGCATGGCTTCACGCACAATGCCTTCGATCTCGATGACGTCTTCTTTAGACAAGCTATTTGCCTCCTCATTGGATCTGCTCAGTTTGTCATAATTGAGCATCGGTGCTCCCGCTCCAAAAACAGAAAGCACTGCATTCTTCCGTGCCTGCGCCCGTTTTTGTGCAGTTTGCCGCTTCTCTTTTCAAGAGCTTTCACGCCGATTCCCAGACGGACAGGTGGCGATGAGCGCCACATACTTCATCTCCTGCGGCACAAAATCCGCAAAACGGGCAGACTGAGCCTGTCCGTCGAGGAAGTATCTGGCTTCCACAGCCATTTATAAATTATACACCTTTTGTTGTCAATTTGCAAGAGGTTTTTTCCGTATTTCCGATAAAAAATTATTCTGTATAAAAGCTCTTTTCCGTCCCGTCCTCCTTTCGCGTTTCTCCACCGTGAAGGTGAAACTTTTTCACGAAAACTTGTCACAATTGCACAAATTGCAGGAGTGAAAAGAGAAAGAAGCCGCCGCACATCATCCGTGCAGCGGCTCCTTTATAAAGGTTGCTTACTTCAGGCTGAAGGTGGCCGGGTCAAAATCCGGGTCATCCCAGCTGCGGGTCATGATCTCGGTGCGGTCCTTCAGGATGGCGATGGAGTGCTCAAAGTGAGCAGCCAGCCCGCCGTCCTTGGTCTTGACAGTCCAGCCGTCGCTGAGCTGCTTGATCTTGTAGTCGCCCTGACAGATCATCGGCTCGATGGCGATGGTCATGCCGGGCACAAGACGGGGCCCGCGGCCCTGATGGCCGTAGTTGGGCACCTCGGGGTCCTCGTGCAGTTCCTTGCCGGTGCCGTGACCCACAAAGTCACGCACCACAGAGAAGCCCGCGTCCTCGCAGTAGCTCTGCACGGCGTAGCCGATATCGCCGATGCGGTTGCCCGCCACGGCCTGCTCAATACCCTTGTACAGAGAAGCCTTGGTCACCTCCAGCAGGCGCTGGGCTTCCAAGTCCACCTTGCCCACCGCGTAGGTGCAGGCGTTGTCGCCGTTGAAGCCGTCCACCTTGGCACCGGTGTCGATGCTCACGATGTCACCCGGGCGGATGACGATATCGTGAGAGGGGATGCCGTGGATGACGGTATCGTTCAGGCTGATGCAGGCTGTACCGGGAAAACCGTACAGACCCTTGAAGTTGGGGATGCCGCCGTGCTTCACGATGAAGTCGTAGATCAGCTTGTCCAGCTCCCAAGTGGTCATGCCTGCTTCGATGTGCTCTCCGCCGTACTTCAGGGCAGCTGCGCTCAGAGCGTTTGCCCGGCGCATACCGTCCAGCTCTTTTGCATTTTTGATCTGGATCACGCTTATGCCTCCAAAGCCTTCATGACTTCAGCCGTAGTCTCCTCGATGGAGGGGCAGAACTTGATCTCTGCCAGCTTGCCGCGGGTGCGGTAGAACTCCACCAGCGGCTCGGTCTGCTCATGGTAGGCTTTCAAACGATCCAGCACGGTTGCGGGCTGGTCGTCCTTGCGGATGACGGTCTTGCCGCCGCACAGGTCGCAGACGCCCTCCACCTTGCTCTTCTTGTTCAGGATGTGGTAGCTTGCGCCGCACTTCTCACAGACGCGGCGGCCGCTCATGCGCTCCACGATCACGCTGTCCTCAACCTGCAGTTCCAGCACCTTGTCGATGCGGATGCCCATGGTCTCGATGGCCTCTGCCTGCGCAATGGTGCGGGGCACGCCGTCCAGAATGAAGCCGTTGGCGCAGTCAGCCTGTGCCAGACGCTCCTTCAGGATGCCGATGATGACTTCATCGGGCACCAGAGCACCGGCGTCCATAAAGCTCTTGGCCTTCAGACCCATCTCGGTGCCCTCCTTGACAGCAGCACGCAGGATGTTGCCGGTGCTGATGGAAGGGATGTTCAGCTTTGCGCAGATGATCTCGGCCTGCGTGCCTTTGCCTGCGCCGGGTGCGCCCAACAGGATCAGATTCATAGGATCGCTTCCTTTCTTATATGCCACATGATAGAAACATACGTACAAAAGCAAAAAAGCACTGAAAAGTATGAGCGTACTCTCCTTTCCAGTGCTTTCTTACATCTTTATTGCTTCAGATCAGCCAAGGAAACCCTTGTGGTTGCGCATGGTCATAAAGCTATCGAGGCTGCGGGTGGTATCCAGTGCCACACCAACCACGATCAGCAGGCTGGTACCGCCCAGCTGAATGCTCATACCGGTCAGGTTGCCCAGAATGATCGGCAGTACAGCCACCGCAGCCA
>ENA-UADH01000336-UADH01000336.1-human-gut-metagenome-genome-assembly--contig:-NODE-336-length-16468-cov-4.779626_pt1 | contig 16468 bp, 10 predicted proteins | sample MGYA00244225_ERZ654250 | MGnify/ENA primary metagenome ERZ654250 (study PRJEB26926, sample SAMN06164905) | human gut metagenome | biome: ENVO:00009003; feature: ENVO:2100002; material: ENVO:00002003...
ACGAGATCATGCCTAGTCTCGTGGGCTCGGAGATGTGTATAAGAGACAGGATGGGCACGGTGTTCATACCGGTGATGGGCAGGGAGTTCGGCTCGGTCTTTACGCCATGCCAGCCGGAAAGCTCCTCTTCCAGCCGGGCATCGTGCACTTCGCCCTGCTGCAGATCATTTTGGCGAATCGGGCCGCACTGGGTGGCCTCCATGTCGTCATCCGAAACGCAGACCGCCTTGCCGTTCACTTCCAGCTGGAACAGGACAGCCAGTTCGCTGCCGAACAGGTCACGGTCACCATCCACGCCGGAGGTGCTGCGGTACCAGCCGTCGCCCAATGTGATGAGTAGCTCATTTTCACCGTCACGGACAAGTGCGGTCACATCGTAGGTCTGTGCGCCCAATTGCTTGTCTGCGGTAAAGCTGCCGGGGGCAAGCACCATATCGCCGACCCGCTTGCCGTTCAGCCATGCCGCATACAGTCCCTTAGCGGTAATGTACAGTCGCTTGCTTTCTCCCTCCGGGGCGGTGAACGTTTTGCGCAGATAGCTTGCCGGGCGGTGGGGCTGATAAGGCTGCGCCTGCCCTTTGCCGGAGGCTTCCAGCGCCGCCTGCTTCTGCTCCCAGTTGGGCTTTGCAAAGGCGTTGATGGCATCAGCGCAGTCGATGTCCGGCTCTTCTGTCTCCGGGCAGACCCACACGCCCTGCCAGTCTGCCTGTGCAAGCCCGGTCTCGAAGGAAGCGGTGCTCCATGCACCGGGCTGGTCATTTTCATCCCACAGGCGGATGCGCCACCGTCCCTGCGTCTTGGGCGGTACAGCGCTGGGCGTTTCGGTGTGCATCACACTGCCCAAAGCCTTTCCGCTCGCCCACAGCGTTTCGGCTCCGGCAGTTACTTCAATTTCGTAGGCGGTCTGGCGCACGCCTTCGGCGCACTGCCACGATAAAAACAGCGTCCCGGCATCTATGCCGAGAGGCTGGGTCAGATGATTCGTTTTCAGGTTTGTTGCTTGCATCATCCGCATCTCCTTTTTCCGTTTGATTTCTGTTCTTATTATAAAGAGAATCCCACGGAATAAGGGTGCAAAATTTTGTGTTATCAGTCAAAAAGTCGTGCTATTTATGACAATTTAAAAAATTCATCTTGCTTCACGACTTTTCATCCGTACTGTCTGCGGTTCTCCTGTTATACTTTGGGTAAGAAAAAAAGTTTACCGCCCACGCAGCGCTGCGTGGGCGGTATTTTTTATGCTCGCTTAAAACTTGAGGGCATTGGTTTGCGTGGCCGTATCTGTCCGTTAATCGCACCGTTCCAGCTTTTTAGCTTTTGCAAAGAACAACCAGAGCAGTGCCGTGCATCCCACCATGCAGGCAGGCATGATGAGGAAGGAGGTCCGGTAGCCGATGGCATCCACCAAGCTGCCAAATACGGCATTGAAGAGGATATCCGCCAGCGAAGCCACACTCAGCACCAGACCCGATGCAGAGGAAGCTGCGTGACTAGGCCAGTATCGCGGGATCAGCATGACAAGGGTCGGATACAGGATGGAAAACAGCAGACCGCTGACTGCCAGGAGCCACAGACCCGGTGCACCCAGCAGAACACCTGCGGTGTACAGAACCGCAGCGCTTGTGGCGAAGAGCCGCAGGCAGCGGTAGATGCCCAGCTTATCCACCAGACTGCTCAGCACCAGACGCCCCACCATCACACAGCCGAAGAAAACAGCGGTAAAGTTTGCCGCCTGTCCCATGGGCACTTCCAGTGCATTGGTAGCATAGCTCACCAGCCAGTTCATAATGCCATGTTCTGCAATGAAATACAGGCCGATGATCAGCACCAACGACAGAAATGCCGGACAGCTCATGATCTCCTTGGGCGATACCTTCCCCTCCGTTTTGTGCTCCTGCACTTCCGGCATGGGGAACAGCACGAACAGCACCATGGCCACTGCGCCAATGGCCAGCAGTCCCCATGCCACGGTGTGCCAGCTGGAAATATCCGTAGCCCAGTTGCCAATGATGCTCTGGCTGCCGCTGGTGCCAATGCCCTGAATGAAGAACAGGAAGTTCACAAAAAAGCCGGGCGCAACGGCAAACATACCGGTCGTGATCAGGTTCATGTTGGTGTTCAGCAGTGTGGATGTGCCCATGGCAAAAAACATTCCCACAAGCAGCAGCAGATAGGAGTCCGTAGTGGCAAACAGCAGCATGGCTGCGCTCCACAAAAAGGTATACAGCAGCATGGCCTTGCGGCGGCCCAGAATATCCACCCCGAAGCCGCCGACGGCCAGAAACACGAGGTTGCCGATGTAGCTTACGGTGACGATCTGGGACAACTGGGCGGTACTCAGCTGGAAGTGGGCAGAGAAGATCGTGGAAAAAATGCCCCGCATGGCATCGTTCGCGCCCAGACCCACCATCAGGATCAGGAACGCGGCAAACGTGATGATGTTCTTTTTCTTGTTCATTGGTTTGTCCCTCAAAAAAAGCCGCCGCCCGGCCCGACCCGGCAAAAGGGGCCAGCGCCGATGCGGCGGCTTGCTCATTATTGATAGGCGGCTCAGCCCAGTTCGATGCTTTGGTACTCCGGGGCGGCAGCCTCAGCAGTCAGACCCATGGTCTGCACGTTAGTGCAGTTCTGAGTAAGAAGCGCCTGTGCGAAGTCCGAACGGTCCTCGCCCGCAAAGCCCAGCGTGGAGTTCCGGACGGTGACGCCATCTACCCAGCGCAGGAACATGGCTGCACTCTTCTGATGCAGCATGCCTTCCTTTTCAGGCGGAATGGGACGCAGATCGTACATTCCGCGCTCCCACTTGCTGGTAGCTTCCAGACAGACGTTGACATTTTCAAACAGAACGTTCTTGATGTGATTCTCCTCGTTGCCAGAGAGGAACACACCGTTCTCACCCTTGCAGGTGACGTTGAAGAAGCGGACATTCTCGATGCTGCCGCTGTGGGTGTTGGCGTTCCGGTCGTGGGTCGTCATCACGATAGGCTCCGCGCAGCCCCACCAGCACTCGGCAAAGCGGCGGGTCTCGATCATGATGTTGGAGAAGCTCACGTTCCGCACACAGCCGCCGTCGCGAATCTGGATGGACAGACCACGGTTGGTTCCGGTGATGATGCAGTTATCCACCAGAATATTCTCGAAATCTGCCACGCCCTCTGTGCCGATCTTGATTGCGGCACTGGTAGAGGTCAGCGTGCAGTTGGAGATGATGACGTTCTTGGTGGGGCCGTACTCGTTGTTGCCCGCTGTGGTCTTGAGGCAGATGCAGTCATCTGCACACTGGACATGGCAGCCGATGATCCGCACATTGGTGGAGTGATCCGGATCGATACCGTCGGAGTTGGTGCAGTCCAGCGGGTTCAGCACCCGGATGTTGGAGATCAGCACATCGTTGCATCCGGCAGGGTGCAGCGTCCAGAACGGAGAGTTCTGCAGTGTCACGTCATGGAACGAGATGTGGTTGCAGTGCTCCACATACACCATGGTGGGACGGGGGTAAAAATCACCGTTGAAGTAGTAACGACTTGCCCGCTTCATAAAGGCATAAACATTGCCGTCCACTGCACCCTGACCCGTGATGGAGAAGTTGTCTGCATCCTTGGCGTGAATAAAGGTGTAAGCCGGTTTTGCCACCGGACGATCCACGGCCTTTGCGCCGGAAACTGCTGCCACGGAAGCATCATCGCCGTTGGGGTTGAAATAGGTGGAGATATCGGAGTGCGCTTTCAGAAGGGCGCCCTGTTCCAGATGCAGCTCTACGTTGCTTTTCAGCTCGATAGAACTGGAATAGTAGGTATGACCGCCCTCCAGTACAACGCGACCGCCGCCTGCTGCGTTGCAGGCATCAATGGCAGACTGGATTGCAGCGGCATCATTGGTTGCGCCATCGCCGACAGCGCCATACTTGGTGACTGAATAAACCATGAAAACTTGCTCCTTTTCACATTATCAGACTGCGCCGAACAGGGTGGGCAGCGCCATGGAGAACCAAGGCACATAGGCTACCAGCATCAGCGCCACGAAGATCGCGGCATAGAACGGCAGGATCGGTTTGATCATGTCCTCCATATCCATATCTGCCACCGAGCAGCCGCTGAACAGTGCGCTGCCAACGGGCGGGGTGATGTTGCCGATACCCAGGTTCATGACCATCATGATACCGAAGTGGATGGGGTCCATACCGAAGGACTGGACAACGGGCAGGAAGATCGGGGTGAAGATCAGGACAGCCGGGGTGATGTCCATGAAGCAGCCAACCACCAGCAGGACAAGGTTGATGATGAGCAGGATGACGTACTTGTTGCTGGAAACGCTGATCAGTGCGTTGCCGATGGCGCTGGGCAGACCGGTGAAGCTCATAACAAAGCTCATGACGTTGGAGCCGGCGATCAGGAACATAATGACAGCGGTGGTCTCGCAGGCGTCCAGCAGGATCTTGGGCAGATCCTTGATCTTGATGCTGCGGTAAACAACGATGGACAGGAACAGGGTGTAGGCAACAGCCACAGCAGCGGACTCCGTTGCAGTGAAGATGCCGGACATAACGCCGCCGACGATGATGACGATCAGCAGCAGGCTGGGGATGGCGTCCACGAAGTACTTGAAGAAAACGGAAGCCGGAACCTTACCAGCAGTGGGATAGTGGTTTTTCTTTGCAATGACATAAGCCACGACCATGCAGGCCAGTGCCCACATCAGGCCGGGGATGTAGCCGGACATGATCATGCCCACCACAGAGCAGCCAGCCAGCACCGGATAGATGATCAGAATGCCGGAAGGAGGAATGATCAGACCGGTAGGTGCGGAAGCGATGTTGACGGCAGCGGCAAACTTTTTATCGTAGCCTTCCTTCTCCTCCATGGGGATCAGAACGCCGCCGATAGCAACGGAAGCTGCAACGGAGGAACCGGACAGAGAGCCGAACAGCGTGTTGCCCAGAATGTTGGTGTGTGCCAGACCACCGGGGATGCGGCCGACCAGAATTTTTGCGAAATCGATCAGTTTCTGTGCAATGCCGCCGGTGTTCATCAGAACACCGCAGAGGATGTAGAACGGGACAGCCAGCAGCGAGAAGCTGTCAACGCCGCCCACCATGCGCTGGCTGGCAACGAAAGTGCCCAGATCCAGAGACAAGGTGGAGGCCATGGTCACGACCGACGAAATGATGATACTGACCGAGACCGGGACGCTCAGCGCCAGCAGCAGCGCAAACGTGCCGATCAGGAGCAGACCGACTTGAAAAGTACCCATTTTAGGTTCGTCCTCCTTTTTTATGCTTCTTTGGCAGACTCTGCCTTGGGGCCCTGCTTCATATCGCGCAGATCCTCACCGATGAAGATGAGCGCGTAGAAGATGAACAGGATGGCACCCACAGGGACGCTGGCGTAGATCAGGGGCATGGGCAGCTGCAGCGCAGCGCTCAGCTGATCCGCAGCGGTGTTGACAAGGCGCGTGCCGCCGCCGATCATGACAACAACGCAGAACAGGATGACCATAGCCTGCACAAAGATATCCAGGATCTTCTGGCCCTTGAAGGACAGACGCTTGCTCAGCGCGGTGATTGCCAGATGCTTGCGGCGGCCGTATGCGTAAGCACCGCCCACCATGGTCACCCAGATCAGCAGATAACGCAGCGCTTCTTCGGTCACGGTGCTGGGGTTGTTCAGGATGTAGCGGGTGATGACCTGCCAGCAGACAGCAATGACCATGACACCCATGATAATGGTGCTGAGGACCTGAATGATCTTATCGATCAGGCCGCGGAATTTAACGATCAACATGGTATGCTTCCCTCCTCATCAAGCCTGTACATAGGACAGGAAGTCCTCGTAATAACGAGCATTGTCGGCGCTCTTGGCACAGAACTCGTCGCGCAGGGACTGGGTAGCCTCGATAAAGGCCGTCTTGTCGATGGTGTAGAACTGGACGCCCATCTCCTTGGCACCGTCAATGTTCTCCTGCACCAGATCCTGCCATACGGCCTCGTGTGCTTCGTTGCCCTGCGTCATGCCGTTTACGATGGCACTCTGCTCGGCCTCGTCCAGACTTTCCCAAGTCTCGGTAGAGATGATCACGATATCGGGCACCATCTGGTGCTGGGTGTAGGTGTAGCTCTTGCAGACTTCACCGTGGCCGTCCTGCACCAGAACTGTCTCGTTGTTCTCTGCGCCGTCAATAATGCCCTGCTGCAGACCGGTGTAGGTCTCGCCGCTGGACATGGGCGTTGCACTGCCGCCCATGGCACGGATCATGGCAATGGACGTGGGGCTGTCCTGGGTGCGGATCTTCAGACCCTTCAGGTCTGCGGGGCCTTCACAGGGGCCGTCTTTGGTGGTGTAGATGCTGCGGGAGCCGGAATCGAACCAGCCGATGGCAAAGAAGCCCTGATCGTAGGTGCTCTTGAAGATCTCCTGCACCGCTTCGCTCTGGTTCATAACGGCAAAATACTGCTCGGTGCTCTCGAACACATACGGCATCGAGAAGATGGCGTATGCGCTGTTGAACTGCTCCATGCTGGAAGCAGAGACCTTTGCAATATCCAGAACGCCAGCCTTGACCAGCTGGATCATTGCTGCGTTGTCGCCCAGCTGACCATTGGGGTAAACGCTGAAGGTCAGGTCAGATTCAGCAGAAGCAACTTCCGTCATCTTCTGCAGTCCAACGTTGACCGGGTGCGCTTCGCTGTGGCTGTGTGCCACCAGCAGATGCTTGGAGCTCAGGCCGTCTGAAACCGAGCCGCTGCATCCGGTGAGCGACAGGCTTGCGCCTACGGCAGCAAGACCTGCAGCAGCCAGAAAGCTGCGGCGAGTAATACGTCTTGTTCCTATCATGATTGACATCTCCAGTTTTCTTTGTTTGATTGACTGCGTACAAAACCGGTTTTGATCTCCTGTCGGTCAGAGTGAAATTTGTCCCTTCCGCAAAGGGCTTCGGGCTGCGCATTCCCTACCATTTCTGTTCTGCCTTGTGCAACAGGCTTTCTGTCAACAAAAATAGCGCAAACGCGTTGTAATGTACAGGCCTTTTTTGGCAAAAACCTTGCATTTCTTGGTATAATCCAGCCTTTTCTGCAAAATTGTTGGCATTTATTGGTTAAAACATTGCATATATTGGTACATTGTGTTATGATGAACTAGCCCAAAAGAATTTTTTGACTGGAGGTATTTTTCTGTGAAAGTCATCAAAACCGATAAACATTACATGGCCGAGCCGGATTTTGAGATCGACCATTACAAGGATGCCAGCTATCCTCCGGTCGCTTCTCATTACCATGAGTTCTATGAAATTTTTCTCTTTGTCAGCGGAAATGCGGATTATGTTGTCCACGACAAAATGTTCCGGCTCAAACCGGGAGACCTGCTGATCATCCCACCTGCCATTATGCACCATCCCATCTTCCGGGACTTTGAGATCCCCTATGAGCGGTATGTGTTGTGGCTCAGCCCTCCGGCTTTTGATACCATGAAAAAGATCGACCCGGACATCGATTACTTTCTCCGTCCGGGTCATGCAAAAACATTTTTGATTCGGGATAGCGTGGACAGTTCCCGCGCCCGGTTCGGGCAGTTTGAAGCCCTGACCCACGCTTACCGGGAGGAAAGCCTGTGTTACCACAGTGAGGGCATGGCCGACATTCTCCGCATCCTGATCGGCATCAACCGCTCCTTGTATAATCGAGAGCACGTTTTTGCCAAGGCGCAAAAACCAAGCGTCCTGAGCAACGCCCTGCATTATATCGATCTGAACCTCAGCGGCGATCTTTCGCTGGACACGGTGGCAAAGGCGCTTTTCATTGACAAATACAATTTTTCCCACATGTTCAAGCAGAATATGCAGATCAGTTTTTACCAGTATGTCATCCAGCAGCGGCTGCTGGAAGCCAAACGACTGCTGATGAAAAAAGAACCAATCTCTTCCATCCCGGCCAAATGCGGTTTTTCTGATTATAACGCCTTTTACCGCTCCTTCAAAAAGAATTACGGTGTCAATCCGCGTGAATATGTCGCTTACCACATGAAGGCCATCCACGGTGAAGTTGGCGGCTTGTCTCTTGATATCGACCACCAGAGCACAGAATCCTGATAGGTTCCTCTGATTTCCGTCCTTTTTATAGAATTACAGCCTTTTTCTTCTTGGCGGCAGCAGACGGCCTTGCCGTTTTATCTCCACCGACTTGGCGGCATTGATTTGCGTGGCTGCACACCAACACCAAGTCCAGGTCCAGGAGGACACTACTATGATGAAACTGCTTTCCTGCCGCTACAACATGGATACCGCAATTCAACTTTTTTAATGTAGCAGCTACATCGTTGGATTGCGTATCGCCAATATACTATTTATATGTTGCACTGATTTTTATCTCGTTACGGTTTCGCAATAAGACCAAAGGGGCGGGTATCACGATGATCTCCCACCACTTTAGCCAAGTAAATTTTTACTTTTGAATCGTAAAACGGAACGAGGTTTCCTTCTCCACCGCAAAGCAGTCGTCTGCATGGGGCTTTGCGCCCCAACTGTTGTCACCGCCAACGCCGCGCTGGAAGGCAGCGCAACGGACAACCGTCTTGTTGTCGTCCCGGGGCAGCTCGTAGAAGTGGCGGGCGTTTTCCAGCTCATGGGGCGTATAGGGCAGTGCCGAGAAGGTCATGCTGTCCCCTGCAAAGCCGATGCCTATGTTCAATCCGCTGCCGGTGACCGCTGCGCGGTACACGCCGGTACGGCTGCCGCACTCCTGCGGGTAGACCGGGGTGTTCTGGGCAAAGTCCTGCCGGACATTGTAGCTCCAAGCGCCCATTTTGCCGCCTGCGGTGCGGTCGGCGGTGGTCTCCCGGGGGCCAAGACCCAGATAGGAAACCTCGGTCAGCTCCCGGCGCAGCGGGAAGAGCAGCCCGAACTCCGGCAGCTCGGTGTGCTCGCCCTGCCATGTCATGGTGATATCGCAGTGGCCTGCGCCGTCGATGGCAAAATCAACGGGCAGGGTCTGCCCATTTGGCAGGGTGTAGTTTGCGCGGACGGTGACAAATTCGCCCTTTGTTTTGGCGGTCAGGTTATCGCAGCGGGCGTAGAGACCGGCGGTTTTCCAGAAGGCAAATGTAAACGGCTCTGCACAGCCCTCGTCGTTGTTGGTGGGCGCACGCCAGAAATTGGGGCGCACGGTATCGTCCAGCAGCTGCACGCCGTTATAGCGGATGGACACAAGCCCCTTTCCACGGCCAAAAACATACTCGAAGCCCTCGCCCTTTACGCCGATGTTGCAGTCCATCTCCACCAGCTGTGGGGCGGGCAGGGTCAGCCGGGCGGCGGTATGGTTGTGCCATACCTGCCCAAAAGCGGCTTCATAGCCTGCCGGGATGCCGGGCAGCGCAGCCCGCTGGATGGCGGTAACGGTCATGCAGGCAAGCCCTGTTTCCGGCAGAGCGAACGGGAACGGAATGCGCACGGTTTTACCGGGTGCGCATTCTACCCGCAACACCACGCGGCGCTCCGGCTTGCCGTTGACCGAGGACGCAAACACAAGGTCGTAGGCGCTCAGGTCGGTAAAAAGATTCCGGTTTTCAATCACGGCTTCGGTGTCGGTCAGGGTGATCTTCAGCGGTGCGTAGGCCGCCTTGACGGCGTCCATTTTGGGGGTGTTACGGCGGTCGGGCAGCACAAGGCCGTCCACGCAGAATTCCCGGTCGGTGGGGCGGTCGCCAAAGTCGCCGCCGTAGGCAAAGCCGGGCTTGCCGTCCGGGTCAGTCATTGCGATGCCGTGGTCCATGTACTCCCAGATGAACCCTCCCTGATACAGCGGCTCTTCGTAGGCATACTCGGTATAATCCGTGATGCCGCCGTTGGAATTGCCCATGGCGTGGCTGTACTCGCACATGATAAAGGGCTTTTCCGGGTGCTCTGCCAGAAACTTTTTGATATCCGCCACCGGGGTGTACATCTGGCTTTCCATATCGGAGGTAGCGGGGTATTCCCGGTTCCAGAAAATGCCCTCGTAATGCACAAGGCGGCTGGGGTCGGTGCGGCGGAAATATTCGCTCATCTCCCACAGTGTCTTGCCGCCGTGGCTCTCGTTGCCGCAAGACCAGATGAGGATGGCCGGGTGGTTTTTGTCCCGTTCCAGCATGGCTTCGGCGCGGGCAAGCACATTCTCCCGCCACTCCGGGCGCGCACCGGGCAGCGTCCACTCGTCCGAGCCGTCCGCGCCCAGCTTCTGCCATGTGCCGTGGGTCTCCAGATTTGTCTCCCCGATGACATACAGGCCGTATTCATCGCAGAGCTGCAAGAAATACGGGTCGTTGGGGTAGTGGCTGGTGCGCACGGCGTTCACGTTGTGGGCCTTGAGGTTTTTCACATCCCACAGCATCTCCTCCCGGCTGACCGTGCGGCCGGTGCGGCAGCTCCACTCGTGGCGATTGACACCCTTGAACACGATGCGCTTGCCGTTCAAAAGCATCTGGCGGTCTTTCAGTTCAAACTTACGCAAGCCGACTTTCAGGCCGGTGCGCTCCACCAGAGCGCCCTCGCGCAGCAGGGCGATTTCTGCCTCGTACAGGTTCGGCTGCTCGGCACTCCACAGGGCGGGGTCAGTCACCGCAAAGGTGAAGGAGACATCCTGCACGTCCTCCTCCACATCCGGGGCAACCTCGCCCTTGCCGAACACCACGCCGCTGTCGTATTCCGCAGGCTCGCCCACCTCAGCGGACTGCTCCTGCCCATTGAACACCACCGACACCGTTCCCGCGCCGCTGACCTTGCAATCAAAGGTGACGGCAGCACTGGAAAAATCATCTGCAAAGCTCTGCTTCACAAAGACGTCCTCGAGGTGAACTTCCGGCTTTGTGAACAGCTCCACGGAGCGGAATAAGCCGCTCATGCGCCAGAAATCCTGATCTTCCAGCCAGCTGCCGGAGGAGAAACGGTACACCTGCACCGTCAGGGTATTTTCGCCGGGGTGGACGGCGGCGGTCATGTCAAATTCAGCGGGAGTGAAGGTATCCTCGGTGTAGCCGATGTAAACGCCGTTGCACCAGACGGCGGCGGCACTGTCGGCGCCGTTCAGACGCAGGTAGCAGCTTGCCCAGCTTTCCGGCAGGGTGAAACTACGCTGGTACTCTCCAATGGGGTTATAATCCTGCGGAATCTGGCCGGGGTGCAGCTTTTCGTGGCCGTCCCACGGGTACTGGGTGTTGACGTAATGGGGCGTGCCGTAGGGCTGGCCGGGCTTTTGCAGGCTCTGCATCTGGATAAAGCCGGGCACAGTCAGGGTATCCCAGTCCGTAAAGGGTGCGGTCAGGTTTTCCGCATAGCGAAAGTTCCACTCGCCATCCAAGCTGACGGTCAGGGACAGTTCGGGGCTTGTCTGGTCCGCAAAGTGGGCATGGAAGGGCAGGCGGTTCTGCTGGAAAATTTCCGGGTCGGCCAGAAGCGCCGGGGTAATGGGATGATTCAAAGGCATACATATCACCTCGCAGCATTTTCTGCTTTTATTATAGCACAGGATATAAGAAAAACAGCCGCACAAAACGACTGTTTTTCTGGAGAGAAACGGCATCAGTCCGCTTCGTCAAGGATCTCGGTGTCCAACACCGTGTGCCCCTTGGGGATATGGTACTTCACGGCGGGCAGATGGACGTTGGTAAAATACAGGCTGGTGTTGGGGTCGCAGCCGATGACCACTGCCTCTCCCCTGCCGCGCACGGTGCAGCGCAACGTGTCGCAATGGGCTTCGGCGGTATCGTTTTCCACGCTTTCGGCGTAGCCCGGTGCAAAATTGGGCACGGCAAAACCGCAGTCGTAGGCTTCGCAGTCGAAACTGCTGTCAATCTCATGATGGCGGCGGTGGCCGGTGGCCGTGGGGGTGATGGTAGTGGTCACCTCAATGCCGGGGAAGGGCGACCACTGCGCGGTCACAGCCCCGGCTTCAATTTCCCACGTTTTGCTCACCTTGCGTACAAACACGTTATCGTCGATGACAAAGGCCAGCATACTGTCCGGCGCGGCCTGATTGAGCACCTCCCGGCTGCGGGAGGCGCAGAAGCCAAAGCGGGTATCGTAGGCAAATTTTGCGTACTTTTCCGGGAACTGTCCGTGGCCGTGGCCCTCGTTGACACCGGCGGCATAGGCCGTTACCCGCCCCGCCCGGCGCTGCACCAGCATATTGGCGTATGGCATGGGCTTGAGCCGCTCCAATGCGGGCATGGGCGCGGCCTCGGCAGACCAGAAGGGATGGTCATCCGGCAAAGCAAGCAACAAAAAGCTCTTCATTCCCCAGTAGGGGCTGCCGGGGGCGTTGTACCGCTCGGCCATGTACATCTGCGGGTAGCAGTAGCCGATGGTCAGGATGCCGTCCCGGTCGAACATTTTCTGCCCCAGCCACCAGTTGAAGTTGCGGACGATGAGCCCTTTCATCACCGGCAGGGGCAGCGGTTCCAGCCCTGCCCAGATGCAGGCCGCCCAGAAGCTGTTCTGGGCAAAGCGGTAGGTCAGGCTGCGGCCAAAGGGCAGCGCCGCGCCATTGGCATCGAACCAGTAGACGAACTGCTGCGCGAACAGCTGGGCGCGCTGGCGGTAAAGGGCAGCACGCCGGGGGTCGGTATCTGCGGCAAATTTAGAGTAGAGCAGCCCGTAATACTGGATGGCCCACGGGATGTAGTAATCCTTCTGCACCGAGGCGCCATCGGTGGACCAGCCGTCGCCGCTGTAATAGCTGTCAATTTTGCAAAGGCCGTCCTCCAGCAGCTCCGGGCTGTAAGGCATGCCCACGCTTTTCAGGGCAAGGTTTACAAGGATGCGGAAAAACTGCCAGTTGCAGTCCGGGATGGTGTGGGCGTTGATCTGCCCCAGCCATGCGGCAAGGTTCTGTTTTTCGGTGTCAGAAAGCGGGGTCCACAGCTTTTCCGGTGCGGTGAGGATGCCGCAGGCAATAGCCGCCATCTCCACATAACACTGGTCGTATTCCCCGGTGGTGCCCCAGTATTCGGGGTTTTCCGGGTCGGTGCCGGCGGCAAGACCCTTGCGGTAGATTTTTTCAAATTCCGGCTCAGAGCCGCCACCTACCCAGAAGGGCACCAGCGCCCACAGCGGGCGGCTGAAGGCTTCCAGCTCAATGGCATTTTGGTTGTAGGTCACACCCGTCTCGCCCAGATGCAGCCGGGCACAGCCTGCGGAATAATAAGGCTTGAGCGGGTCGAGAAATTTGTGCATCAGTGCGGTAAAATCCGCTTTGGTCTGCAAGTTCATCACCAGTACATCTCCCAGTCTTTGGTCAGGCGGGTCAGCGCCTCCATGTAAAAATAATCGCCCCAGCTCGTACATTCATCCACGCCCTCCGGGGTGCAGGTGTTGTAGGGGCTTTTTTTGCTGTAAGTGCCGTGCAGCAGCTGGCCGGAGCCGAGGGTGCCGGGCTTTACTGCATAATTTGTGGCAAGGCTGGCCAGCATCTGCCGCGCCAGCGTGCGCCACTGGGCAGCTTCTGTTTCGTCCACATACTTGGCTGCTTCCAGCAGGCCGCAGGCCACGATGGCCGCAGAGGAGGAATCCCGGGGTTCGCCGCTTTCCGGGGCAAAGAGCATATCCCAGCAGGGGATCATATCCTCCGGCAGGCGGGAAAGGTAAAACGCCAGCGCTTTGCGGAACACATCCAAAAACTTTTCATCGTGGGTGTAGGTGTAGCCAATGGCGCTGCCGTACACGCCCCACGCCTGTCCCCGTGCCCAGAAGCTGTCATCCTTATAGCCCTGACAGGTGCGGCCGCCCTTGGGGGTGCCGTCCGGGTTCATAAAGAAGGTGTGGTAGGTGCTGCCGTCCGGCCGGAAGGAGTTTGCCAGCGTGGTGGCGGTGTGGGCGGCGGCAATCTCGCGGTAGTGGTCGCTGCCGGTCACCTGCGCTGCCCAGTACAGCAGCGGCACATTGAGCATACAGTCAATGATATAGCGGTAGTTGTCGGGGTCATCCATAGTGCCCCATGCCTGCAAGAAGCGGCCGCTGGGCTGGTAGCGGGTCAGCAGCTGGTCGGCGGCGGCAATGGCGGCGTTTTTGCCCTTTTCGCTGCCCACCAGCTTCCACGCTGCCACGCAGGTGGGGCTGTACAAAAAGCCCATATCGTGGTGGTCCACCTCCACCTTGCGGGCAATGCGGTCCGCAAAGCTGTCCACCTGAATGAGGGCGGCGGTCTTGAATTTTTCCTCCCCGGTGGCTTCGTAGGCCAGCCAGATCTCCCCCGGCCAGAAGCCGCAGGTCCACTGGTTATTGGCGCAGCCGGGGTAGATATTGTTCACGCTGGAATGGTTCTGGCACTGGTAGGTGTACAGGGGCAGATTGGTCTCCACCTGCTTGCAAGCATCGGCCAGTGCCTGCCGTGCCTCGGCGTCGGTCATAGCGTGGTTCTGGTAGGTTTTCATCATGATTACTCCTTAAATCCAAACGTAGGTATCTCTGCCCACCGCTGGCGCAGAAAGTGCATACCCAGCTTGGGGCGGCGGTCCCGGGTGAACAGGCCTTTTTTGTTGCCGTCCACCCGCATGGGGCCCTGCACGGTGTCGTAGTCTGCAAAGTTCCAGACAAATTCTCCCACAAACCACGGGCGCTTGTCAAACTCTGCATCCAGACGGCGGTAGAACTCCACCTGAAACTCCTCACTGAACATCTCGGCTCCGGCGGTGTGCAGACCTGCCACGGTGTCTGCGCCGTATTCGCTCATCATCACGGGCTTGTGCTGCTCTGCCCAGAAATCCATTTCCTGATTCAGGCCATAGCAGGCGGCGTCCATGTCGCCGGAAAGGTTGTACCAGCCGTAGTAGCGGTTGATGCAGACGATATCCATGGTGCGGGTGGTGATATCCTTGGTGTAGTCGTTCTGGCAGCAGACGAGGGTGACCGGGCGGTTCTGCGGGTCCAGCTGATGTGCCAGCTCATACAGCGGGTGCCAGTAATCGTAGGCATCCTGCGGGAAGTGCTCCAGATCCGGCTCGTTGCCAAGGCTCCACAGCACCACGCAGGGGTGGTTTTTGTCCCGATGGATCATCTCGGCAAGCACCTGCCGGTGATGCTCCGCAAGGGGATATTCCTTGTAAGGATTCACCGCCGCCCCGCCGCCGATACCCACCGCCGGGGTCTCGTCCATGACCAGAATGCCCTCCCGGTCGCACAGGTCGTAGAACTCCTCAGCGTAGGGGTAGTGGCTGGTACGCACCGCGTTGGCGTTTGCCCAGTGGATCAGATTCACGTCCTTCACGTTCAGCACCGGGTCAAAGCCGCGGCCGTGGGCGGTAAAGTCCTCGTGCTTGCAGAAGCCCTTAAAATAGAGCGGCTTGCCGTTCAAAAGCACCTGTGTGCCCCGCACCTCAATGCTGCGCACGCCAAAGCTTTGATCGTAGACATCCGCCCCGCAGGTAACGTGCAGGGCGTACAGGTAGGGCGTGCCGGGTCTGGGCTCCCAGAGATGCACCTCCGGAATGGTCAGGGTACCTTCTACACCCTCGGCGCTTGCAACGGCTTTGCCGTCCGCATCCAGCACCGTGACATGGGCAGGCGCGCTGCCGGTGGTTTTGACCGCGTACTGCACCGTTCCGTCCACGGCGGGCACTACGGTCACATCCTCGATATACTCTTTGGGGGTGGTGTAGAGCCACACTGGTCGGTGGATGCCCGCATAGTTGAAAAAGTCAAAGTTGGGGCGGTTCTGGGGTGCGGCGGCGCGCTTGGCAGCCTCCACACTGGGGATGCCCGCGTTGTCCGAGCCAAAGAAGGCCAGTTGTCCGTCCTCGTTGCCCACAGGCAGGGTGCTGTGGTTTACCCGGTTGTCGCAGGCGACGGTCAGCAGCACCGTCTCGCCGGGGTACAGCAGGGCGGTAACGTCTGCTTCAAAGGGGGTAAAGCCGCCCTTGTGCTGTGCAATAAGCTTGCCGTTCAGCCAGACCTTTGCCGTGTGGGTCACCGAGCCGAACCGCAGCGCCACCCGCTGCCCTGCGCAGAAGGCGGGCAGGGTGACTTTGCGCTGATACCACGCCCAGCCGTAGTGGCGGCGCAGGGCGGTGGTCTGGTCGTTCTGGTCGTTGTAGCTGGCGGGCACGGCGATGGGCTGGGCATCCGGCAGGGGCTTTGCGGGATCGAACTGGTCTTCCACGCAGCTGCCCAGCGCAAACGCCCATGTGCCGTCAAGGCTCAGCTTCAAGCGCGCTTCATTCTGTTCAGGATATAACATAACACTTTCTCTCTATTTCTGCAAAAAATGCGGGGCGCGGGTACTGCCCACGCCCCGCTTACGGGTGATTTGTTTAGCCCTTGATGCCGGTGGATGCCACGCCCTGCACAAAGTACTTTTGCAGGGAGAGGAACACGATCAGCACCGGGATCAGTGCCACCACAGAGGCCGCCATGATCAGGCCGTACTCTGCAGAATACTGGGTGATGAACATACGCAGACCAATCTGGATCTGTCTCTTATACACATCTCCGAGCCCACGAGACTAGGCAT
>ENA-UADH01000405-UADH01000405.1-human-gut-metagenome-genome-assembly--contig:-NODE-405-length-14510-cov-9.928883_pt1 | contig 14510 bp, 15 predicted proteins | sample MGYA00244225_ERZ654250 | MGnify/ENA primary metagenome ERZ654250 (study PRJEB26926, sample SAMN06164905) | human gut metagenome | biome: ENVO:00009003; feature: ENVO:2100002; material: ENVO:00002003...
TGTCTGTGCAAAATCTGCCTGAAAAAGACCAAATATTCTCTGTATTCAGATTGGAAAACGCATAATTTTGTTTGCTGGTTTTTATCAAAACATATAGGAATAATGAAAAATACATTCAAAAAAGTGTTTATTGGCTTTATGGCTTTTGCCATGGCAACCGGCTCCTTTGCGCAGCAAAGAGCTCATAAAAAGGATAATGAGTCGTATCCTAAGGAATGGAAACAAATAGCACGTATGGAGCAGGATTCTTTCTTTCTGACAGATGAAGCTCGGCGGATTGCTGAAAATGTATTGGCTTTTCAACGCTGTACGGGCGGTTGGCCGAAGAATATAGATATGGCCCGCCGCATGAATGATAAAGAGCTGGCTAAAGTGATAAAGGATAAATCACGTCGTGATGATTCTACGATAGATAATAATGCCACAACTGCCCAGATGATTTTTTTAGCCCGTCTTTATAGGCAGACTAAGGATATACGTTATCGGGATGCTTTCCTTCAGGGAGTGGAATATTTGCTGAGTGGTCAATACGAAAACGGAGGATGGCCGCAATTTTGGCCCGGTCCGCGTGGTTATCAGATACATATTACTTTCAATGACGATGCCATAGTCAATACATTGAATATGATACGTGATATGATGAATCACAAAGCGCCTTATGAGGATGATTTGATAGACAAGGCTTTGTGTGTACGTTTGGGAAAAGCCTTTAATAAAGGAATAGAGTGTATACTGGCTACACAAATTATAAAGGATGGAGAACCTTCAGTGTGGTGTCAGCAGAATGATAGGGAAACATTGAAGCCTGCACCGGCACGTGCGTATGAGTTGCCGTCTTATTGTTCGGCGGAGAGTGCCGGAATTGTGCGTCTGCTCATGGAATTACCTGCACCCGACGCACGCGTGAAGCGGGCGGTTCACGGAGCCATGAAATGGTTTGACAGGTATAAACTTACCGGTTTGAAATGCGAGCGTATCGTGCTGGCAAATGGTGAGCGGGATACTCGTCTTGTGGAAGATCCTCAAGCCAAGCCTATTTGGGCGCGTTATTATGATTTGAAATATTGTGAACCGTATGTATGTGACCGTGACGGGTTGCCGCGTCGCCACTTGGAAGAAATAGGAACAGAACGTCGTAACGGATATAGTTGGTACAATAGCAGGCCGGCTGAGCTTTTTGCCATATACAATGCATGGGCGGACAAATATGATCCGAAGCATAAAGTGGCAATCAGTCTGGCAACCAAAGGAGCGAATGAAAACGGGCTTATTGAAATGTATCGTCGTCCTATGGCAGAGCGTACGGCTTTTGATGTGGTGGTAAAGCCGGGAGAGAGTATTCAGGCAGCTATTGAAAAGGCTCCGGAAATTCCGACAGTACCTTTTAAAATCTTATTGTTGAACGGAACGTATCATCAAAAAGTGATTATTGACAGGCCTAATATTGTTTTGGTGGGGGAAAACCGTGACAGTACGCGGATTGTCTTGGCTGAAACAGCCCAGACACGTGCCATCACGGAATATCATGGACGTCCGGTAGGCAATGGTGTCATTGTGTTGCAGGAAGGTGCGGATGATTGTGTTATTAGCGGACTGACTGTTTACAACAATTACGGAACTGCCGTTGAAAATACGACCATCCATCAGATGGCGATTTTTGGACGTGCCACTCGTACTATCATCATCAACAGTAATGTATGGGCCGATGGAAACGATGCCCTTTCCTTGTGGGCGCCCGGAAGCAATGGTATGTATTATCATGCCGATCTCTATCTTCGTTGTCCGGGTGTGGATTTTCTTTGTCCTCGCGGATGGTGCTATGCCACACGCTGCCATTTTTATGGTGATAGCCGTGCCATGATTTGGCATGACGGACGAGGTGACAAGAACAAGAAACTGGTTATTACCAATTCTTCATTTGATGCTAAGACACCGACACTTTTAGGACGATATCATCATGATTCCCAGTTTTATCTCATCAAATGTAAAATGTCGAAGAATGTGCTTGACGGGAATATTCATTATGCTTATTCGGATAAAGTGCTTGATCCCTGTCCGTGGGGGCTACGTACCTATTATTATGGTTGTACCCGTGAAGGAGGGCATAGTGGCTGGTTAAACGATAATTTAAAGGAGGCGGAGAATGCTCCGGAGTTTTATGGCGTTACCGCCAAGTGGACATTCAATGGCAAATGGGACCCCGAACAACGTATCAGAGATCTTTGGAATGTGTTGGCCTACTAATTTAACAGTTTGTAATATGAAAATGACCACTATTTTATGCTGTATTGTTTTTTTGTTTGTGTCAATGTTATCTGCTGTTGCCCGACAGCAGGAGAAGCCCCGGGTTATTGTCACTACGGATGGTGAGATTGACGATCAAAGTTCTATGATTCGTTTTCTTATGTATTCTTCTGATTATGATGTAGCAGGCATTGTTCAAGTCAATGGGGTACAGAAAGACGGACATAGCAAAGATAAATGGATCGAATCACAAATTGCCAAATATGCGGAATGTCTGCCTAATTTGAGGAAACATAATCCCGATTATCCCGATGCTGAATATTTGCTAAGTGTCTTGGCGGTTGGTAATGAGAACAGAGAGGACTTGCATAAATTGCCTCCTTTACTGTCTGATAGCGAGGGGGCACAGCTCATCATAAGGACATTGCTTGATTCTGATCCGAGGCCTGTTCATATTTTAGCATGGGGCGGAGCCAACACCCAGGCCAATGCCTTATGGCAGATCAAGCAGAAATATTCTGCTGCAGAATGGGCAAAAGCGGTATCAAAAGCCAGATTATATTGTATTTGGTATCAGGACGGCGGTGGAAAATGGATAGAACAGAATCTTCCTGAAATCATTATTTATGAATCGGGCGCGCCGGATCATGATGGAGGATGGAGATATGTATGGGATTACATGAGTGTGGACTATTATTTTAAAAACAGACTTAGTAAAAATTCAAAAGAGTTGCAACAAATCATGGATAAACCTTGGTTGGCTGACCATATTAAGAATGGGCACGGACCACTTTGTGCCGCCTATCCTCAGGAATATACCAGTGAGGGGGATACTCCTTCTTTTATGCCTCTTATACGTAATGGACTTGAACAGCATACAGACTATACATTAGGAGGATGGGGAGGACGCCCGGAGTATAAAAATGGCAATCACATGCAAGATGGGAATGATTTGAAAAACGGTGTGCCGGATTCGCATTATACTTTCCAGCGTTGGTTGCCTGCTATACAAAATGACTGGGCGGCTCGTGCCGACTGGTGCGTGGCTGATGAATATTCAAAGGCAAATCATCAACCTGTTGCCCGGATATTGGGAGAAAGTGTACGCACAGTCCGGCCGGGAGAAAAAATAATACTGGATGCCTCTTCTTCATTTGACCCTGATAAAAATTCATTGTCTTACCAATGGTGGCAATATCGGGAAGCAGGCAGTGTGCAAACAAAGGTGGCTATAAAGCACGCCGATGAGAAGAGGGCGGAGATAATTGTACCGGATAATCCGGGCAAACAGTTACATTTGATACTTGAACTTACAGATAATGGAACGCCTAATCTAAAGTCTTATAAAAGAGTGATTCTGAATGTGAATTGACTTCCTGTATGAATTTTCATCCGTACTGTCATGTTGTTTTGAACAGGCCTACACTTCTTCCATCCGCTCCAGCTCCCATCCCCGGAACTGTATGATAATACAGTGCAGCTTCGTGTTCTGCACCAACTGCCGTACCCGGGGTGCGGCAGCATATTCGTTAATCTGTTTCACCGCTTCCTGCCATTGCGTCCGGGCTTTCTCTTCCGTGTCCTTCACCGACAGATATTTCAGTTCAAGAATATAGCTATGCTTCACCTCGTAGCGCATCAGGTCCGGCATGAGGAAGAGGTCGCAGTAACCGTGGCTCAGTTCCATTTCCGGAGCCATCAGGTAATAAGCGTTTACGCTGAGGTAGGCGGTGAAGAAACCCTGTATATTTCGCTCGCCTTCCATGGCACTGCGTACAGATGAATTTTCCTTGTAGGCATGGGCAATGAATTCCAGTGTTTCGCGCCAATGGCCTTCGTAAGCCATTTCATCGAACAGGTCCATCAAATTGTTCAGGTTGATATGGCGTTTGTCCTGGTACTCCTCCAGCATGAATTCGTAATACTGTTTGCGCACATTATAGTTGGGGATACTCAATACCAAGCGGCTGCCGCGTGTGGCAGTGATGGTCAACATGCCATAATAGAAGAGCAAGCTGGGGAAGATTTCGGGTTTGGCGATTTCCTTGGCCGGGAAGGTGGTGATCAGGTTGGTGATAATTTGCCCTTCTTCGGTGATTTTACGTAATACGCCCTTGCGGTTGCCGTCCAGCTTGTCCAGCTGGATTAGTTTCTTCATTTTGTTGTAGTCCGTACGGGTGTTGGGATCTATCATCTCTTTAGGAGATTTGCCCAGCGTGATGTAATTGCGCAGGTAGTAAAGTACCATGTCGCAATTGAACATTTTCGGGTCGCGTTCCAGGCTTTCTTCTGCGAAACAGTAATTATTATACCACGGTTTCATCTCCCGGATCATTGCTTCGATGTCCGCGTCGATCGGGAGCTGTCCGGCATCCTTATAATATTGGAACATGGTGCGCACGTCCGTTTCGCTGAATCCCAGCATCATGTTGAACTGGTAGTCGGTACTGATATTCCAGCCGATGTTGAATCCGCTGGTCAGGTCGTCCAAGGTGACGGGGCTGACGCCGGTCATGAAGATGCGCTCGAACATGCCTTTGAATTTCTTGAATATTTCACGGTAGAATCCGCTGGCATGGGTCAGGGCATGATAAATGTCTTTTCCCTGCTCGTTCAGAACGATGTTGGTAAAGTTATCGTATTCGTCGATGATGAGGTAAAGTTTCATTCCGGATTCAGCCGCATGCAGGTTCAGGTAGTTCAACTTGCTGACAAAGTCGGGCTGTTCTTCCATCTTTTGTGCAAATCCGGGAAAATAATAAGGCTCATACACTTTGCCGAACAGGTCCATCACCATGCCGCAATAGTTATTGAAATTTTCTTCCAGTGAACCGCTTCCGCCACTGGCGCGCGAGAAATCAAGATACACCACCTGAAATTTTCCTTGCAGGGGGGTGGGGCGGCTGCCTATCCATAGATTGCCGAAGCGTTTCTGGAACTTTTCTTTTTGTGCTATGTCATAATACGCACGCAGCATACTCAAAAAGATACTCTTGCCGAAGCGGCGGGGACGGATAAAGAACAGGTTCCGGGGCTGTTTTTCCAGCAAAGGCAGATACATGGTTTTATCTACATAGTACATGTTCTGCTCTGCCACTTCCACGAAGTTGGCAATGCCATAGGGGATTTCTTTTATATTTTCCATCATTGCTTCTGTTGTCTTTAGTTCGTATCCGGATGCCAATACAACAAAGATAGTCTATTCTTCCTGAAGGAACAAAGGAAATAAAGTTTTTAATAGAAAGAAGATGTTCAAGGTAAGTTATGCGCTTGAAAGAAAATTCTTTATTACTCCCCGCTAGATTTCTATTGGGTCGAAAAAAAGGGCGTGCCAAAAGCCATGTTTATTATTTAGACCTTTTGGCACACCCTCTTGGTGGATTCTGAAATCAGTTTCTTATTTCTTCTCTGCCGCGGCATGTGGATAGTCAATCGTATAATGCAGTCCGCGACTCTCTTTCCGTTCCATTGCCTGACGGGTGATCAAATACCCGATGTTAATCATGTTACGCAGTTCGCAAAGCTCGCGTGAAGCCTTACAGCGTTTGAAAAGACGCTCGGTTTCTTCATATAAAATATCCAATCGGTTCCAAGCACGGATTAATCGCGTATTACTGCGTACAATACCTACATAAGCTTCCATAATTTGGTTCACCTCTTTCATGCTTTGGGTTATCAGTACCCGTTCTTCATTGTTCATGGTTCCTTCATCGTTCCATTCGGGGATATCCTCATTAAAGTCATATCGGTCGAGTACATTTAGTGCATGTTTGGCTGCCGCGTCCGCATAGACCACAGCTTCTATCAGCGAATTGGAAGCCAGACGGTTACCTCCGTGCAGACCGGTACATGAACATTCGCCGATGGCATACAAACGGTTGATGCTGCTCTGTCCGTCCAGATCGACTTTGATACCTCCGCACAGATAATGAGCAGCCGGAGCCACAGGAATATAGTCCTTAGTAATATCAATGCCCAGGCTGAGGCATTTTTTATAAATATTGGGGAAATGTTTTTTTGTTTCTTCCGGATCCTTATGAGTTACATCCAGATATACATGATCTTCACCACGCTGCTTCATTTCGTTATCAATGGCACGTGCTACGATATCACGTGGAGCCAATGACAGGCGTGGATCATATTTTTGCATGAATTCTTCGCCACTTTGATTCTTTAAGACAGCACCGTAACCGCGCATGGCTTCGGTGATGAGGAAACTGGGACGGTCTCCCGGATGGAAGAGGGCGGTGGGATGGAATTGTATAAATTCCATGTCCTTTACTGCTCCTTTGGCACGGTACACCATAGCAATGCCGTCTCCCGTAGCTACCAGTGGATTGGTTGTATTGCGGTATACCGCTTCGCATCCGCCTGTTGCCATTACAGTTACTTTGGACAGGAACGTATCCACTTCTCCTGTTTTCTCATTCAATACGTAAGCACCGAAACATTTGATGCCTGGTGTATGGCGGGTGACAATAATTCCCAAATGATGCTGGGTAATGATTTCTACCGCATAGTGATCTGTAAATATGGTAATATTGGGATGAGCTTTTACCGCTTCTATCAGGCTGGTTTGTATTTCAGCTCCTGTATTGTCTTTGTGGTGCAGGATGCGGAACTCGGAATGGCCTCCTTCTTTGTGGAGGTCGAATTCTCCATCCTCTTTTTTATCAAAATCCACTCCCCATTTTATCAGTTCCTGGATTTGTGCAGGTGCTTCTCGCACTACTTTTTCTACAGCCGCGCGGTCACTGATCCAATCGCCGGCAATCATCGTGTCTTCAATGTGTTTCTCGAAATTGTCTACTTTCAAGTTGGTAACAGATGCTATACCTCCCTGGGCAAAATAGGTATTGGCTTCTTCCAGTCCTGCTTTACAAATCAGGGCGACTTTACCTTTGTGAGCTACTTTCAGTGCGAAGCTCATTCCGGCAAGTCCTGAGCCGATAACAAGGAAATCGAATTTTTTAACCATGATAATATGCTTTATGGGTGCAAAGCTACGAAAAACCTTTATTCATTGTACCTTTTACTCTTGTTTTTACTATTTTTTTCGTGAAGAATAAACGAAATAGATAATGCAAGTATGAAATTAAAAGTGTAACTTTCTGCATTTTTAAATAGAATAGGATGGAAAACAATAAAGAAATCATTCACGAAAGTGAGGTAAAAGAACTTATAATTGAGTTGAGGGGTGAGAAAGTACTGATAGACCGGGATGTAGCTAAGCTTTATGGCGTAGAAACCAAACGAATTAATGAAGCAGTAAAAAACAATCGGGACAAATTCCCAAATGGTTATATGTTTTCGTTGCAAGTATCTGAAAAACAGCAACTGGTCGAAAATTTCGACCGGTTCAGTAGTTTGAAACATTCTCCCGTAGAACCTAAAGCATTTACCGAAAAAGGGCTTTATATGCTGGCTACAATTTTAAGAAGTCCGAGAGCTACCGCAACTACTTTTGCCATTATCGAATCATTCTTTAAGTTAAGGACATTAGTACGGAATGTAAATATCATGGCTACCGAGTATGATGAGGAAAAGAGGAAGAGTCTGGTACAACGTAGTGGAGAACTGCTGAATGAACTGCTGACTGATGAGGGTGATATAACAGAAACGGAATCTTCTATCGAATTAAATTTGTATGCTTTGAAGATGAAACGTACAGTAAAGAGGACAAAAAAAGGATAAATTCTCTCATTCTGCGCCGTAATGAGGTCGATAAACGATAAATTTATTATCTTTCGGGCAAATTACAATAAGATGATGAATCGAATTTTTCATGTGAAGATAGCAGGAGGCACTTATCTGTTTCTGATACTGCTGACAGCCGTCATGGTATTTGCTTTCTGGTGTATGAAGGCAATGATAGGATTGGTGGTGGCATTGGGGCTGATCATTACCATTGAACGTATTATCCATTCTACTTATACGCTGACTGCGGATGGAAAGCTGGTGGTGTATTATGGTCGTTTTTATAAAGGGAAGACCATTCCCTTGACTGACATTACGGATGTGGAGCTGAAACGAAGTTCCGGATTCGGTGGAATTATGCCTTCGAAATATGTATTGATACATTATGAGAAGAAAAATTTATTGTCATTGGTTCCTGTAAAGCCGGAAGAATTTATCAATGCGTTGGTGAAGCGGTTGGAGCATAGGATAGAGGAGGAATAAATTATGGAGAAAGTATTTAAAACAAAAAGAACCCGTAACTGGTGGATCATTATAGTCGGTCTGGTTGTTCTGATTATTTTTCTGAATGTGTATTTGGAGAAAAGTTGGGCTTTTTCGGCGCTTGGGGGAATTATTATTCCTGTATTAATGTTTTATTCGCGGTCGAAAACTACTTATATTGTAAAAGACAATGGTGTTCTGGAAATCAAACCGGGATGGGGGAACAGAATATGTGTAGACGGAATCCGTAAAGTGTCTTATAATCCGAATGCAATAGGAATGCAAAAAGTGAAAATAGAGCATGCCCAAGGTTTTGTAATGATTAACCCTGATAAGCCTTTGGAATTTGTAGAAGCATTGATAAAAATAGATCCAAATCTGTCTGTTGAAGGCTTTGAACAGATAAAAACTAATTAACCCAAAATAAATACCATGAAATATCAAATTGCAATCATCGGTGGAGGTCCCGCAGGGTATACTGCTGCCGAAGCTGCCGGAAAGGCAGGACTGAGTGTTGTATTGTTCGAAAAAAGAAGTTTGGGCGGTGTATGCCTGAATGAGGGATGTATTCCTACCAAAACCTTGCTTTATTCGGCTAAAGTATATGATTATGCGAAACATGCTTCAAAGTATGCCGTGAATGTGTCTGAAGCTTCTTTTGATTTAGGAAAGATTGTGGCGCGTAAATCAAAGGTGGTTCGTAAGCTGGTATTGGGAATCAAGGCAAAACTGACTGCGCATCAGGTAAATATAGTAACGGGAGAAGCTGTAATTGTAGATAAGAATACCATCCAATGTGGTGGGGAAACCTATGAATGTGAGAATTTGCTGCTGTGTACCGGCAGTGAAACATTTATTCCTCCTATTCCGGGAGTGGAAAATGTGGATTACTGGACGCACCGTGATGCACTGGATAATAAAGAAGTACCTGCTTCATTGACTATTGTCGGCGGTGGAGTGATCGGTATGGAATTTGCTTCTTTCTTTACCAGTTTGGGAGTACAGGTGACAGTTGTCGAAATGTTGGATGAGATCCTGGGTGGCATGGATAAAGAGCTGTCGGCTATGCTCCGGGCTGAATATGCCAAAAAAGGAATCAAGTTCCTGCTCAGTACGAAAGTAGTAGGGGTGTCCAAAGAGGAAACCGGTATTACTGTGTCATATGAAAATGCAGATGGAACAGGAACTGTTACAGCTGATAAGTTATTGATGAGTGTGGGCCGTCGTCCGGTGACAAAAGGTTTCGGATTGGAAAATCTGAATTTGGAATGGACGGAGCGCAGATGCATCAAAGTAGATGAACATTTGCAATCTTCTGTCCCCGGTGTCTATGTATGCGGTGATTTGAACGGAGTCTCTTTGTTGGCACATACCGCCGTGCGTGAAGCGGAAGTGGCTGTCCATCATATTACAGGTAAGGAAGATGTGATGAGCTATCGTGCCATACCGGGTGTGGTCTATACAAATCCTGAGATTGCCGGGGTAGGTATGAGCGAGGAAGCTTTGCAGGCCGCAGGTATTCCTTATCGAGCCGTTAAGTTGCCGATGGCTTACTCCGGGCGTTTTGTAGCCGAGAATGAAGGAGTGAACGGTGTCTGCAAAATTTTGACAGCCGAAGACGGTACTGTATTGGGAGCGCATATGTTGGGTAATCCTGCTTCCGAGCTGATTGTATTGGCAGGTATGGCTATTGAGGATGGTAAGACCATAGAGGATTGGAAACGATATGTATTCCCTCATCCTACTGTGGGTGAGATATTCAGGGAACTATAATGAAACGAGTTTTATTTTTCTTTTTACTGATTTTATCTATTCACTTCATAAACGCCCAGCCGCTATCTCAGCGGCTGGACGCTTTACTGCATGAAGAAGTTCTGAAAACATCCGAAGTGGGTATTGCCGTATTCGATCTGACCACCGGGAAATCCGTTTACCGTTATCAGGACGAGAAACTATACCGTCCTGCTTCTGTTGAGAAGATAATCACTTCGGTTACCGCCTTGGCGCAACTGGGAGCGGATTATACCATGGATACCGGTCTTCGTTATCGTGGAAAAATAGAAAATGACACGTTGAAAGGCAGCTTGTATCTGATAGGCGGTTTTGATCCGGAATTTATGGACGAGGATCTGGACCGTCTGGTAGATGCATTGGCAAGTAAAGGCATCCGTTATGTGACAGATACCCTTGCAGCGGATGTTTCCATGACAGACTCAGTTTATTGGGGTTCCGGTTGGTGTTGGGACGATACTCCTTATTCCTTCCAACCCTATCTTTCCCCTCTCATGCTGAATAGGGGCTGCGTGGATGTATCGGTTTCTCCTGCTCAGAAAGACTCGTTGCCCAAAGTAGTTTGTACGCCGGTTTCCGATTATTATCAAGTTCATAATCACGGGGTGAGCCGTAATCCACAAGCCGGAAAGCTGAAAATCACTCGTAACTGGCTCAGCAATGGCAATATCATTACCGTTTCCGGGAATGTTTCTTATCCCTATACTGAGAAATTGAATGTATATACTTCCAAAGATTTCTTTTTTCATACCTATAAGCCGCAAAAACAAAATGCCCACTTTGGCAAAAATAAAATGCCTCCAAAGTGTGACAAACTCTCTTCCATTTTAACATTTCAAACAGCTTTCAAATTCCTTTAAAGTGTACCCCTGTAAAGTGATAATAGTATTAAATTAATGTGTAAATTTGTTTAATAATAGATTAAATAGCCTTAAATTTTATAACTTTGTTTCTAAAGTTTTCAGGATATGAGGAAGAGTATAACAAGCACGCCGGGCTGTGCCTATGTGGCGCGGATTGCGGATATTGTTCGCATCTATGACGAACATAGCAGGGAAGGTATATCAAACAGGGAGATATTCAGACGGTATATCTATCCCAAATACCATATTTGTGAAAGGACGTTTTACTACTACATCAAAGCCAGTGTAGATGACAGGATCATAAAAAGACAGCACTATCTAAAGCAGAACGGGCTGTCTTTCCAGAATACATAACTTCTAAAATTTCGATTTTTGCACAAAGCCTCGGCCTGTCGTGAGACACACCGGGGTTTATTTATGTGCGAATATAACATTTTACCCGTTCTGCTGCAAATGATATGTTCCAAAAAGCACATAAACACCTGTATTTACATAATAAAGAATACCCTGCGTGTTTCACAACAGGCAGGGCAAATATAAGAACAACAATCATAAAGCGCATATTATCAATTAGATAACGGTATATTGGACTTGCTTAAGCCGTTATTATATCCGCATCCGTTCTCCCAGGACTGATGCCATGTTCTCTTTGCTTATGCGAATAATTTCACCATTTGACCTTACTCCCAGCAGGTGGGAAATGTCGTTTACAACAGGTACTTCGTTTAATTTTCTGTCTGCCATAATCGTATTTTTGTTAAGATTTAATTATAAGTCAAACTCACTTTCAGAAGATACGGTAGATAAACTTTCATCCTCCGAATCCTTTTTAGTAACCTTTATCTGCTTTCTAAGCTTGTATGTGGTCACTCCCCCCGTACCGTCACTAACGATCGCTCCGATACCCTTGTTACGGATGGGAAGGGCTATAAAACGCTTGTCAAAGCCTAGTATCGTGCCACGTTCCTCCGGATCATCGAAACGCTCGTACAGATGTACCTGTCCGTCCGCTTTCATCACCTCCTGTTTCTGGAATGCGAACGAACAGAAAGTGTCCGTATCGGCCTGTTCCGCGTCAAATTCGGTCTTTTCCTTCGTTGTGCCGTTATAGGCCGGGGTGCATGAAGTCTGGAGAATGTTGAATCCGGCAAACTTCTTGGGCTGGCCGTTGGTTATGTCCGTTATATCCTTGAACGCCTTCACATCAAACAGGATAAGGTCTGAAAGGTGTTTGGGGTTCAATACCAGATAACGTTCCTCAAAAGGTATGTCCGCATCATCGAAACGCTCCTTCAACAGCAGGATATCCGCTATGGTGATGCGTTTGCGTGTGCCTGTCGTCTCTCCGGTGGTGAGGATCACCGGGGTAAATTCGCTGTCCTTCTGTGGCGCGAATGCGTGTGCGGCCTTGGCTGCGGTTGCGGCCCTTAACTGGCTTCTGTGTCCCATAAGGACGCTTTCCAGCTGGTCGTAGCTGTATTCTATCACTTCCGGACGGCGTACCAGCGTGTTTTCCGTCTCGAACAGGTCCAGTTCGATAGAAATCGGCTTGTCCACGCGCTGCACCACCTTTATAGGATATGTGGTGTTGTTTATCAATACGTTGGGGTCTACTCCGGCTTCCGCCATGTTGATAATGTCGTTATCCACCAATGTGGTAAAATCCTTCACATATCTCAAAAAGGAGCTTTCCGGGTAGAAATTGCTCATCAGCTGTGTCGTCCATACTTGTTTGTTCAGTCCCATAATATTTTGTCTTTTAATGGTTTATATTATCAAATTCCTTATTCAGCAGTTCTTCATATAACTTCGGGTTGCCCTTCAATTCCTGTGGCGCGAACTTGCGGTAGTCCTGCAAGGTCCATTCGCTTTTTGGTCTGCGCGTTTCCTGTTCGCCTGTACGTTTTCTTCCCATTGCCAATAGTTGGGAAGGTCGTACAACCGGCTCTATCTGCAAAACCATATCCTTGAACACCTTCAAATTCTGCATGGCAAGGGTTTTCATATCACCCTGTATGAAACCGGGGCTGAAATATTCCAGATTCTCCCGGTGGGATTCGACAAACTCGATGTACTCCTTTTCCTTTTGCCTGTTGCGTTCCTCCCGGCGTTCATTCAGGAATGCGGCCAGTTCCACAGGCTTTCCCGTGAAGGCCGATTCATAAAACTTCCTTTCCGATTCGCTGATCAGACCGTCTTTGAAGGACAGCGACAAGGCTTCCCTTATCCCCTTCTCGGAAGGGGAGGTGTTCTTCAGGGTGTTGATGGATCTGATGACGTCTTGTACGGTGCTGTTTGCTGGCAGGCCCAAAACGTTGAATACCTGCTCCAATTCTTGTTTGTTCATATTATTCTGATTTATTGATAGTTGCAAATATGTTGACAGACTATCCACCGGCTTGTCGTTATAATATAACTGGATTGTGGCGTTCTCGTTGGCCGGAATGTCCACTATGGAGACTTCCACCAGTGTGCAGCTTATGGCGGTGTTGACACCGTCAATGGTTTCAAAAACCACATCCTCGATGCCGACACTCACCCCCCGGAGGAAGCCGGATTCCACTTTCTCCTTGACCGTCTTTCCCGGTTCGTGCCTGTCGTCAAATACGGGAGTGCCATACAGCCTGCCGTTATCCACCCTTAACCCCTCCCATCTTCCTATCACACCCTGCGCCCTGTCGTGCTGGAACAGCATCACGGGGTTCTTGTTGAACCGGGAAAGGTTTATACCGGAAGTCCTTACCACAAAACGGTAACTGTTTTCCTGTTCGTCACTCAATAAAAATTCTTTCATACTTCTAATTTTTGATTTAATGTTTTATCAATCAGTTTCTTAACCGCATTCTCCGCGTTGTTGTTTAACATGGCCTCAAACTGTGTCCTCGTCCTTTTAAGCTCCGGCAGGGTCATTTCCGTTATATTCTTCTTCACCGTGCCCCTTTCCCGGCAGAACCTGTTTATCTTGGCGATGTTCATCATCTTGTCCTCCCATGTGTCGCCGTAGCTCATGCCAACCATATAAGACAGCCTGTATATGGCCGCAACCTCATTTTTGCACTGCTCCTGATATTCCTGCTGTTCCTGAACGCTTTTAGGGCTTATTCTGCCATTTAAATAGTTTATCAGGTAGGTAGCCTCCTTTGAGGTGAGATCTTTCGTGCTGGACGTCCTATTATGCGTCAGGGTGGATATAAGTTCGCTCCTGTCCTCCGCACTGAAACCAAGCCGGGACAACATGGTCTGTATCTTGGTTATCTGGGCCTTGCTGATTATCCTTGTTGCCATAATACTGTTATTTTACAGGGGTGATACTCCTTAAATCGTAACTTAATCGTAAGCATTCGATAAACTCCCCCTTTCATTCTAAAAATGTGATATTACTTTTGTAATCAAAGTAAAAAAGCTCAATTGTTATGTCACATCAATGGACCA
>ENA-UADH01000418-UADH01000418.1-human-gut-metagenome-genome-assembly--contig:-NODE-418-length-14207-cov-7.882631_pt1 | contig 14207 bp, 9 predicted proteins | sample MGYA00244225_ERZ654250 | MGnify/ENA primary metagenome ERZ654250 (study PRJEB26926, sample SAMN06164905) | human gut metagenome | biome: ENVO:00009003; feature: ENVO:2100002; material: ENVO:00002003...
ATACGAGATCATGCCTAGTCTCGTGGGCTCGGAGATGTGTATAAGAGACAGTGACAAGGGACTCCAGCCGCTTCGGCCTGTACAGCTTGTGCACGCCCTATTTCCAACCCTTCCGGAGTGGCATATGAATTCAGTGCCATATTCTGTGCCTTAAAAGGTGCCGGTCGATAACCGTCCTGTTTAAAAATGCGGCATAATGCAGCAGCGATGACACTTTTGCCAACATCACTGCCTGTTCCTGCCAACATAATCGGGTGTAAATTCTTTTTCATCACTCTTTCTTCTTTCTTTTATATGCAAAGGACTGCCACTTTTCTTCCGTCCAGTTCTGTTGTTGCATCTCATAACGGGCCATAACAAAAAACAAATCGGACAGCCGGTTGATAAACCGAAGAATTATCTCCGGTAACGGATCTTGTTTATGCAAAGTCCATAATCTCCGTTCAGCCCGGCGTGCCACCGTCCTAGCAAACTGCAGCTGCGCTGATACCGGCGTTCCTCCGGGAAGGATAAAGGAACTATTATCCTCCATCTGTTCCATCAATGTATCCATTGCTTCCTCACAAAAAGAGCATAAATCATCAGGCAAGATATTAGGATTCCCTTCACGGATAGTTGATGGTGTAGCCACATGGCTCATCACTGCCATCATGTTTTTCTGAATTGAAAAAAGCAAGGATTGCCATTCGTGCTCCTGAGGTAAAAACGAACGCACAATTCCTATAACAGCATTCAACTCATCAATACATCCATTAGCTTCAATGCGGATATCATCTTTAAAAACCCGCTCTCCACCATGAATTCCTGTCATGCCCTTATCTCCGGTTCGTGTATAAATACGTTTCATACTTTCCATAATTTCAAGATATCCGTTTCCCCCCAATATAGATGAGTATATCCGGCTATCACGTTTTTATATCTATAAAGCGGGGTACTCACTTCCATTCCTCTTGCCGTAAATTGTTTTGCTACAGAAGGCATAGCATCAGGAGCAACGACATTGGAATAATGAAATTCGTGCCCGCGAAGCTCCATCCCTTTATATTCTATACGGCGATATCCTAGATGAAGTCTGGCACCCACCATGGTACAATCCAAAGGCAAAATACCCGTCATGGCATATGCAGTCCCTCCTTGGCGGACTGTCAGGGAACGGGTGAGAAACATCATACCTCCACACTCGGCCAAAATCTTCCCCCCCTCCTCTGCATAGGTTCTTAATGCTTCCATTAACTTTTTGCGCCGATGCAGTTGACGGGCAAACAATTCCGGATATCCTCCGGGTAAATAAACCAAATCAGCATCCGGCAAATCACTACCATATACAGGACTGAAATAAGTAATGCTTCCTAGCGCAGACAAGCGGTCTATGTTTTCTCTATAGATAAAGTTGAAAGCCGGATCCCGCGCTATGGCTATCTTCATCTTTTTAGCAGAAGGAGCAAAACTTTCCACCCCTATCTCAGAACTATAAGGCAATGTATACCGACACGGGAAATTACGATGACAAATACTCAGCAGCTTATCCAAATCCACATATTTCTCAACCAATTCCGCAGCCTGTTCTATTAAGGTGTTCATGGAACGTTTGGCTGTCAATGTCAAACCCAAATGCCGGGATGGAATTTTCAACCCTTCTGTCATAGGCAGATATCCCAAACACTCTACTCCTGCATCAACACAAGCCTCACGTAAATAAGCGAAATGAGAAGGAGATGATACTTGATTGAAAACAATACCTGCAATCTTCACAGCCGGATTAAAATGCTTGAAACCATAAATTAACGGAGCCACAGAATAAGCTGTAGAACGCGCACTTACTATAAGCACTACAGGGATATTCAACAATCTGGCTATTTCAGCACTACTTCCCTGCATTCTTTGATAACCGTCGAACAATCCCATCACTCCTTCGGTTACACATACATCGGCTCCATCTCCATATTTATTATACAGATGTTGTACATGGGTATTTGATGCCATCCAAATATCCAAATTCACCGACTCATGGTCAGCAGCCAGCGTATGAAATTGTGTATCAATATAATCAGGACCACATTTAAAAGGCTGTACTCGCAGGCCTCGTTTGTGCAATGCCCGCAGCAACCCCATCGTAAAAGTCGTTTTTCCGCTTCCCGATGTAGCGGCCCCTATGAGTAATTGTGGCTTCATTCTTTAGTATTTCTTTAAAAACGGATACAAAGATAGTGCAAATTGCAAATTATCGAAATTAGAATAACAGATTAATTCATAATTCCGACATATCAAGTAAATATCCTTAGAAAGCAATTAAAGTTTTATGGTTTATCAATTAAATAAGCTACCTTTGCAGTCATTTTTGCCAGAATGACAGCTATACAACAATGATAAAATTGATACTATAAATAATTAAACTAGATAATGAATTATGGAACTTTTTAGAAATCTCTTTGAAGGGTACCCTAATTTATGGGGCGGCGGAGTAGCACATTCCGTACTTATTCTTTCACTGGTCATTGCTTTCGGTATCATGTTAGGAAAAATAAAAGTGGCAGGTATCTCATTGGGAGTAACCTGGATACTTTTTGTAGGAATTGTATTCGGTCATTTCAATCTGAACCTGGACGAACATCTGTTGCATTTCTTAAAAGAGTTCGGTCTGATATTATTTGTCTACTCAGTCGGACTACAAGTGGGTCCCGGTTTCTTCTCAGCATTCAAAAAAGGAGGATTCACACTAAACCTGCTTGCCATGATGGTTGTATTTTTAGGTGTGACCATCACCATTATACTCCATTTCATAACAGGTGTCCCCATTACCACAATGGTAGGAATTCTTTCGGGTGCTGTAACAAATACCCCGGGACTAGGTGCCGCACAGCAAGCAAACAGTGATCTGAATGGTATAGACGCTCCCGAAATAGCACTGGGATATGCCGTAGCCTATCCACTGGGTGTAGTAGGATGTATTCTCTCCCTGCTGGCATTGAAATATATCCTGCGCATCAACACAAAAACCGAAGAAGCCGATGCGGAACGGGGATTGGGACATCTACAAGAACTGACCGTACGCCCTATCTCACTAGAAATACGCAATGAAGCCGTAGAAGGTAAAACAATAAAAGAAATCAAGCCATTGGTGAATCGTGATTTTGTGATTTCACGCATACGGCATTGTGACGGAGACAAACAAACAGAACTAGTGAACTCCACTACAGTATTTCACATACACGATGAGATTCTTGTTATCGCCAATCCGATAGATGTAGAAGCTATCACTGTCTTTTTTGGAAAACAAGTGAATGTGGAATGGGATTTCCAGAACAAACAACTTATTTCCAGAAAAATTCTGATCACCAAGCCTGAATTGAATGGCAAGACATTGGCTCAACTAAAAATCAGGAATAACTTCGGAGCAAGCATTACCCGTGTAAACCGTTCGGGTGTAGACCTTGTGGCCACTCCCAACCTGCAATTGCAAATGGGTGACCGGGTGAAGATTGTGGGTAGCGAACTAGCTGTAGCCCATGCCGAAAAGATTCTAGGTAATTCCATGAAACGTTTGAATCATCCCAACCTGATCCCTATTTTCTTAGGCATCGCATTAGGGTGTATTCTAGGAAGCACTCCTTTTTTATTCCCCGGTATCCCCCAACCGGTAAAACTGGGACTGGCAGGAGGCCCCCTTATTGTGTCCATCCTGATAAGCCGTTTCGGACCACATTATAAATTGATAACCTATACCACCATAAGTGCCAATTTGATGGTACGTGAAATCGGTATCTCACTTTTCCTTGCTTGCGTAGGATTAGGAGCCGGTAAAGGATTCATCGAAACAATTATTAACGAAGGCGGATATGTATGGATAGCATACGGCGCCATTATTACGCTGCTGCCTTTACTGATTGTAGGTATAATAGGACGATATGTTTATAAACTGAACTATTACACCTTGATCGGAGTATTGTCCGGAGCCACCACCAATCCGCCCGCATTAGCCTACTCCAATGATTTGACCTCTTGTGACGCTCCGGCAGTAGGTTATGCCACCGTTTATCCGCTCACCATGTTTTTACGTGTGCTTACAGCACAAATATTAATATTGGCGCTTGCCTGAAATCACCATCCGAATTATTGCAAATTCATATTGCCGTAGGAGTGAATCAAATTCACTTCTACGGTTCAAAATCCCCTCCTCTTTTCAATATTCTCTCCGTTTTAAGCAGTCATTTTTTCACTAATCTTAAAACATATATAAAATAATTGTCTACCTTTGCGCCCGGTTTGGTGATACAGATATTTTTTCTCTATCTGTATAAAAGGGAATTCGGTTGTGGAATCCGAAGCAGTGCCCGCTACTGTGAAACCCATTTGATGAAAAGCAACTCTCGCTATGCCACTGTTTCGAAAATGAAGAAATGGGAAGGCGCTTTTCAGGGTGAAGCCAGGAAACCTGCCAAATCAAAACATAGATAATCACGCTCTCCCGGGGTCAGGAAAGCCAATTATTAATTCTTAAATTCTTTCGATGAAAGTAAAATTATTATTGACAGCAATTACTTTAAGCTGTCTGGCTATTGACGTACTGGCACAAGTCAGTATCAGTGGAAAGATTGTGAGTGCCGATACCAACGAACCTATAGTGGGAGCTAATATCCGTATCGATCAAAGCCTTTCAGGATGCACCACAAATGGTAAAGGCGAGTTTTCCATCAGCAATCTCCCTGATGGGAAACACGTATTAAGAATCACGCATGTCAGTTACACACCCAAGTCTATCACGACAAAAGGAGGTGAAAAGAATCTTCTTATCAAGCTACAAGACAGTTTTACCAATATAGGCCAGGTAGTAGTAACCGGAACAGGAACACACCACCGCATGACGGATAGTCCCGTGCCTGTTTCCGTTATCACCGCAAAGGATTTAAGTAATGCCAGTGTAACATCGCTGGACGAGGCCTTACAAAAGCTGACCCCATCTTTCTCAAGTATGACCAACGGTATGGGTACAACATTGAGTCTGAATGGATTGCCTGATGATTATTTCATTTTTCTGGAAAATGGCAAACGCCTGTATGGAGATGATACTTACGCTCGAATCAATGTTGCCAAAATCAAACGTATTGAAATATTGAACGGTGCCTCTTCCGCTCTTTACGGAACAAATGCTATCGGAGGAGTAATCAACATTATTACTGATGATGCAAAAAATGCTATCAATGTTTCCAGCGATACCCGTTATGCCAGTAAAGGACGTTTTACCCAGTCCGTAAACGCAGATGTCAATACCGGCAAGTTCGGCTCCTACACCTCTTACCGCCGTCAGCAGGCCGAGGGATGGCAACTGAATCCATACGAAGAGAACTCCAAAACTCATGAACTGGAAGAAACCGGGAAAGTAGCTTCTACAGGATTCTATGCAAATACTGTCAATCAAAAATTCACTTTTGATGCTACCGACAAACTCTCCTTTTATGCCCGCGGCGGATATTATGACAACAAGACACGCCGCCCTTATGAAGCATACGACTACAACATATTGCATGAAACCTTTAATTATGGCATTGGTGCCCAATACATGATAAATAAAGGGAATTATATTACCGCAGACTGTTACGCCGATCATTTTTCTTCCTCTTATTGTTTTTTTAAAGACAATAAAACCTATAATGGAAAAGCAGGTGAAGAGCAAGTGCGCAAACGGACCCGTAATCACAATCTTAGCATAAAAGGTATCTTTAAATTAGGTGGCCGGCACAAACTTTCAGTCGGCACAGAATATATCGTTGATGTCTTGAAAAGTCAAACAGACAATATAGCTAAAGAAGATGCTTATACACTGGCCTTGTTTGCACAAGATGAAATAAAGTTACTGAGAAATCTACAGGCTTTGATCGGTGTACGTTACATTTATCATGAAAATTTCAAAAATCATGCCACTCCCAATGTAGCACTGATGTATAAACCCGGCAAATTCAATTTCCGTGCCTCCTATGCAGCAGGTTTCCGAACTCCTACCCTGTCTGAACTCTATGCCACTGACATAGCTAAAAAAAATGACAGGTTGACAATAGGTAATTTGGATTTAAAGTCGGAAAAGAATAATTATTTCTCATTGAGTGCAGAGTATGTACATGAGCGTTTTTCTGTATCAGTCAATGCTTTTTATAATAATATTCGTGACATGATAGATTATAATACGATTGCCACGGGAGATAAAGCTATGGAGCAATATGGTCATAAGGAAGTTCGTCAACGTGATAATATAGCGGAGGCTAAAGTATACGGAATCAATGTATCCGCCAATGCATACCTAGGTGCCGGGTTCAATTTAAGCGGAGGATATACTCATCTTAATACCCAAGACGTGGAATTGGAACAACCCATCGACAAAAGTATTAAAAACGCATACAATATCAATGCCCAATGGGCGCATTCATGGAAGATATATCGGTTGAACATAAATTTGAACGGTCGTATCAACAGCAAACGTTTCTCTAAAAGTTATGGCTATGCTCCCGACTATCAATTGTGGGATTTAAACACACGCCATTCTTTCAACTTAAAATCTGTAATCATAGAACCCGGATGTGGCATAGAAAACCTGTTCGATTATACGGATGATCGTCCTTATAACAGCAATTATGCAACTCTTACCCCCGGACGTTCATTCTATATCAGTTTGTCTTTAAAATTTAAAAGCTAAAAAAATCAAAGACTTATCGAAGATAATATAAAATAAACCTATATCTTTGCAACAGAATTAGTAATCGGGCTATCACATAGCCCGATGCAAGGGAATCCGGTGTAAATCCGGGGCTGTACCTGCAGCTGTAAATCCTCATTATGTTGATTGGATAGTCCAAAACCACTGTTTCATTTGAAGAAATGGGAAGGTTTCCAATCAGAGGAAAGCCAGAATACCTGCTAAGTCTGTTGAACAATAAACACCAAGCTTCCAGGATTAGAAGTATGTGTCCATTCGAACAAGCGTTTTCCAACGTCTATTCCTTTGTGGCATTCCTCTTTATCAGAGGGAAACTTGATGTTTTATTTTGCAAATTAAATAAAACACAATATGAGGTATTTACTTCCTGCTATTCTACTATTAGGTACACAAATTGCAAGTGCCCAAAGTATTCTCAAAGATAAAGACGATAAAGAATTGTCCGTATTACTGAATGAAGTGGTCATCACGGGTACAGGTACTGAACATTATCTGAAAGATGCTCCCGTACAGACTGAAGTAATAACCAGCAAAGCTTTGGAACAATATCAGGCACGCAGTATAGACGATTTGCTCAGTGGTCTTAGTCCTTCATTGACCTTTCATGATGGTGATATGGGGAGCCATATCCAACTAAACGGATTGAACAATGACTATATCCTGATCATGATAAATGGAAAAAGAATGAATGGCGATGTAGGAGGGCAAAACGACTTGAATCAATTAAATCCAGCTAATATAGAACGCATAGAGATTGTAAAAGGGGCCGCTTCTTCACTTTATGGCAGTGACGCAATAGCCGGAGTTATCAATATCATAACCAAACGTAACCGTGAAAAAATGGAGCTCACCAATACATCCCGCATAGGTGAATATGGTGATATACGTCAAAGTACCAGTTTCGGCTTTAATTATGGAAAGATAAAATCTGTAACCGGAATCAACTTCCGGCATACCGATGGCTGGCGGAATACAGACCTACAGTGGGATCAGAATCAATTGAAATCCGGCTCTACTATGTTGACCGTAAACCGTTCTTCAAACTATACCCTGTCCGAGAACATTGAATGGCAAGTCAATCGCAAACTAGACCTCACTGCAGAAGGCACTTATTATGAGCGTTGGGTAATGCGTACACACGGTCCTTGGAAATATCAAGCCAACGATTTTTATTATCGCAACTATACATTTGCAGTAGGAAGTAAATATAAATTAGGAAAACGGAATTATCTGACTGCAGACCTCTCGTATGGCAGATACGGTTACTTCTATGACTATAAGCTAAACGAGCATACTGATTATTTTCTAGACAATGACCGCCATGAACGTATCACCTACTTTGCCGGTCAACGTATCAAACAAAGTATTCAGAAACAAATATTAGGCCAGGTAAAAAGTGTATTTTATCTTGGAGAGGACCATATTTTAAATGCAGGAATCGAATATCAGTACAATCATTTGGAATCACCTCATCACATTGACGGTGACCGCGCTTCCGTTTATACGTTGGCAGCTTATATACAGGAGGAATGGACAGCCAGAGAAAATCTGGTTCTGACTGCCGGGGTACGAGGAACACAACACAAGGAAACAGGATTGAATTTCAGTCCGAAAATATCAGGACTTTATAAACCCGGAGAACATATTAATTTGCGTGCGTCTTATGCTTTAGGCTACAAAGCACCCACTATTAAAGAACTTTATTATAATTATACCGGCGTTATCGGAGGCGGTGCCTTGACTGCATATCATGGCAACACAAATCTAAAAGCACAAACCTCACAATATGCTTCAATCGGTATCGAGTACGTAGGGCAAAAATTCCAAGCCAGTTTAACCGGATACATGAATTATCTTCACAACATGATTGAGTTGGTTGAAATTTCCGTAACTCCCGATGAAAAGTTTCTTGAAGTAGAAAAGAGCAAACAATATAAGAATCTGACAAAGGCACGTATTTATGGTATGGATTTCACCTTCAACTATCGTCCTGCAAAATCTCTCAGCCTTGCCGGCGGATATAGTTATGCTGATCCAAAAGCGCAATATCCTAACAAAGGTATAGATTATATGAAATATCTTCCTATTGATGCTACTTCCAGCCATAATGCAAATTTAAATGTCTTATGGCAACATTCATGGAAACTGTATCGTTTGGGTATCGGCATCTATGGCAGATATCAGTCTACACGCCGTTATATAAATGATAATAATGCCGACGGATTCCAAACTTGGCGTATCAACACAGCCCACTCATTATTAAAAATGAAACGGTGGTCATTAACGATGAATGCCGGGGTAGATAATGTATTTGACTATGTAGACCGTACTCCTTTCGGACGGAATCGTGCCACATCAACTCCCGGAAGAACTTTTTATGTCTCCGCCCTCATTAAATTCAAAAACAATTAATAACCAACAATTTATAAATTAATTTTTATTCGTATGAAACAATTCAAGTATTATCTGATGGCGGCTTTTGTTGCTGCCGCAACTTGCACAGGATTCAGTTCCTGTAGTGACAATGATGATGAAGAAAGTACTGTTAATCCTGCTGTGGATGTAGTAACCAGAACCAAGCAACACGACACAGCCATTTTGCTCTGTACTTTTGGCAGTACCTATAATGAGTCCCTTTCTGTTTATGATGATGTGATTGAGGATTTTAAAGCTAAATTCCCCAATACGGATATTTATATGTCATTTACTTCACGTACATGTATCGGACGTGTAGAAGCATCTACCGGCATAGCACGTTATGAATTGGACCAATGGTTGAAAGCAATAGGCGATGCAGGATACAAACGTGTGGCTGTACAATCATTGCATGTAATTCCAGGCGAAGAATATCTTTCATTAATGAATACTGATGTAAAAAAATACTTTATGATTCAATGGTATCCGCATATTGATGTATTGAAAGGTGCCAACCTTCTTTCCAGTGCAGAAGATACTAAAGATGTAGCAGAGATACTTTACAAACACTATGAGTCTAAATTAGCAGGCAAGAACAACATCGTGCTTCTAATGGGACACGGTAATCCGGATGAGAATTACAATGCTAACAAAAAGTACTCTGACATGGAAAAAGCATTGCAGGAACTTGCTGCCAACAACAATATCTTTGTAGGTACTGTGGATTATGGTGACATGCTTTTCTTCCCGAAAGAAATAGAGGAAGAACCGGCTAATAGAATTCCTGTAGAAGGATTTGACAAAACCCAATATCCCGACTGTATGTACTCTAAGGTGATGAGCTATTGCGAAAAGAACGGTCTGAACCCATCAGAAGTAAATGTTTATCTTGCACCTTTCATGTCAATTGCCGGTGACCATGCCCACAACGACCTTTGGGGACTGGAAGCTATGGCCGAAGATGACGATGTAAGTAATGTGGAAATCAATACAAATGAATATAGCTGGCGTGAACGTTTGGAGAAATTAGGATTCAAAGTGGACAGAACATTCGAAAGCCACCCGATAGATCAAGCCGGAGCTGATCATGGTATTAAAGACGGATGTAATATGAAAGCCCTTGGCAGTTATCCTGAGATTCGCCAAATTTGGGTAAACCATTTATATGAAAACTGGAATGACGACAGTGCATGGGAGAATGGTGAAGACTATCAACCGGAAGCATAACCAACTTAATATATTTATCTGAAAAAGGCGGAATTTATTTCCGCCTTTTTCAGATACGCCAAAACCGATAGGTAATATCTTTCATCTCATCCCCGTATATCCGATAGAAATGCTGATTGGTATCAGGAGATTTCAAGCCACCCAATTTTTCAATATACGGTCCCAACTTTATATATTCAAAGTTCTGAACGGAAAGACCTTCCGGCAATTCATTCTTCCCCGAATACCAACCCACCTTTACCAAAGCGATAGACTGTCGGTGAAGAAATCCTGCCAACCTTTCCACTTCAAAGGGTTCGGCATCGCCTCCCATAAAACAGACGCAAGTCACCGCCTTTCCATACTTCTGTAAAAGATGCCCAAGACTTTCTTCCGTTAAAGATTCTCCTACATTTTCCAACAAATGAGGGCTATGACAGCCCTTGCACCTATTGGGACAGTTAGAGAGATTGATCGCCAGAGTGACTTCATCCGGAATTTCTTGAAATACGATGTCATAATCAACGTAACGGAGCATAATATCTTTGTGCAGCCTCCTTCTGCCTTGCCTGAGAAAAATTACTGATCCGCTTCATATACCCGATAACACGTGTCAGATAATCCACATTCCGACTATGACATTCAGGACATTCATGCAAGTATCTCTTATCAATATGCTTACATTCATTGCAAATGGTATTCGGTATATTAAATGTAAAGTAATTACAGCCTTCTATAGCAGCTACCCGAAGTAGTTGTCTGTACTGCTCCTTACTAAGATGTTCTTCCAAATTCATGTGCAAGGCCGAGCCTCCCGTTAAATGCTTTATATAGCGGCGTCCATGCAGACGGAATTTATCGACAACATTCAACGATTTGTCTTCTACAATATAGAAATAACTGTTATAACATTCTCGGAATGTTTGGAAGCCTGCTTCTTTATCCCATTTAGCGTGCTTCACTCCTACATTCTCAGCAGGAATCATTTCGCAATTAAACAAAACATCCTTTGTACGGTACTTCCTATTATATCGTTCAATCATTCCTAAAATCTCCTGAACAAATGCTTCATACTTAGGGTTATCATTGATTTCAATACCCATAAATTGCGCTGCTTCCACCAAACCATTAACACCGATAGTTAGATACTGACGGTTCATATTGATGTAACCAGCATCAAACAAAGGCAGCATACCTTTCGACTGCAACAATTTCAGATTCTCATTATAAGCCAACTGGACTTTGTGTACCAAATCAACCACTTCTTCCAAAAAAAACGGATAAAGTATACCGGATTTCACCGCATGCTGGATGCAACGGTTCAAATTAATAGTCAGCACACTTTTTGAGCCTGTAGAAACCCCACCTGCTCCCAAAGTATAGCTGAAACCATTGTCCTGTATCTCATTGCGAAGACGGCAGCAACTACTTAAAGAATCTGCATTATCACTCATATAAGTAAAGAAAGAATGACCTTCGGAATACATTTCAGCCGTAAAGTCACCATATTCCTTATCTAATACATCACCATCTTTAGTCAAAAGCGCCATTGTTTCTACAGGAAATGTTAAAACAGTACGTGTACGCTCTTTATTAAACCATTTCATGAAACGTTTCTGCAACCAACTTAGTGAATTCCAGTCAGGTTGGCTTCCATCGGGAAAAAAGAAGTTACCAAAAAGACTTTCAAAATAATATTTGTCATAGTAAGCTACATTCCAAAAGACGGCTTGAAAATTACGCGCCCCTGTAGGCTGGTTAATAGAATATACTATTTGCTCGAAACAGTCTGTAATGATTTTGTCTATTGTTCTTTGTTTGGTAGATAAATCAACAATCTTATCGGGATACTTATAATATTCCTGCCCATATTCCAAACCAATGAAATAATTCATATACATCAAAAACTCTGGAGTAGCACAGGCACCACTTAACATACTGGATACAATAAAAACCATATTGACAAATCCACCACAAAAAGATTTCAAGTTAGTAGGAGCCGTAGAGTTCCCTCCCACTGCTATCGTACCATTATTCAACCAAGGATACATAGTAATGCTGGCACAATAATTAGCCAGATTAGTTTCATCATTTTTATAAATAAAATGATGATTCAGAAGTTCCAAATAACGATCGGACAATTCCTTTCCATACATGTCTTTCAAACGGTCAGTCAACAGACGACGGTTGAGACGAATAAAATTTGATTTGGGTAACTCTCCTATCAGCGTAGCAATATTCTTATTCTCCACATTGGCATTCGCATCATATTTACTGCCGGTTGCCGGATTGGAAGCGTCACAATAGTCAAGCAAAAACTTCAGTTTATCTCTCACCTCACGATCCTCCAAATGTTTCTGACGATACAGCATATACGCCTTGGCAACACTGTAATAATGTTCAGCCATCAGGGCCACCTCCACCTGATTCTGGATTTCTTCCACATTCATTCCATCACTGACACTAACGCGACTCAATACAGTAGTAATCACATCCTGGGTAGCAAAACTTCCTACTGACAAAAATGCTTTGGCTATTGCATTTTTAATTTTATCAAGAGAGAAAGTTTCTTTTTTACCATCTCTCTTAATAATAAATACCTCTGAATTAATCATACTTATAAATTAAGGTTATACAAAACACACATTATTCAATATAAGTCTTTCACACACGACAATTCATGGAAACCAGTAATAAAAAGGATCAGTATGATTCGTTCTATCGCCTTTCACCCGAAAGCCATGAATGATATAAACAATAACGGCAGGTCTTCTGACTTGTTTCCGTTGTAACGCCTTCCCGGTTTTCACAATAACCAGTGGCTAAGAATGTCACAACACTTCCCCACACTATGGGAGGATAAAACTTACAGCTACGGGGATAGTTCCTGATTTGCACAGGATTCCCTTTTAATTCCGTTTCGCGCCAACGGCTAATCCGGAAACCGATATTACTGACAAAGTTAGGAATTAAATCAATAAAACAACTGGAAAAAGAAAAAAAACTTCAAGCAACACTTTTTTCATCTTTTCCGCTTCGTTTAATTATAAAATCCATTATCTTTGCCCCGAATTGGTTTCGGATAGTCTATCTGCTATTCGGATTAAAAGGGAATCGGGTGCAAATCCCGGACAGTCCCGCTGCTGTGAAGCTCTGCTGGAATCTTGAAAAATACCTTTGCCACTGATGTGACAATCCTCACATCGGGAAGGCTTCAAGATAAGGAGTCAGTCAGAAGACCTGCCATTCATTAAAGGCTGTTTTTACTCGTGGGATTAGGAAAGCAGTACGAAAGAAAATAAGAAAATAAAAAATTTACGGGAGGAATGCCTATGAAAAAGGTATGTCCACGTTGTGGTGCAACATTTGATTGTATGCACAATGATATTTTATCGTGTCATTGCGCAACTGTCCGACTGGATGCTCTGCAACGCACCTATTTAATGGAGAATTATTCCGATTGCCTGTGCCATGACTGCCTGAAAGCCGTCAAGGACAGTTTCTATGCCTGCGAAATTAACCCCCGTTATAATAAGAAGAAAAATGATAAAGAAAGTATTGATTGCAAACAGAGGTGAAATAGCCTTACGTGTAATGCGTTCCTGCCGAGAAAAGGGCATACGGACCGTTGCTGTCTTTTCAGAAGCCGACCGCACTTCTCATCATGTGATGTATGCTGACGAGGCCTATCTTATAGGTCCTGCTATAGCCAGGGAAAGCTATTTAAATATAGAAAAAGTAATAGAGACTGCCAAACGATGCAAAGCCGATGCCATTCATCCCGGTTATGGTTTTTTGTCCGAGAATGCTGATTTTGCCCGCCGATGCAAAGAGGAGGGGATCATCTTTATCGGCCCTTCCGCCGAGACGATGGAAGCGA
>ENA-UADH01000433-UADH01000433.1-human-gut-metagenome-genome-assembly--contig:-NODE-433-length-13813-cov-12.030237_pt1 | contig 13813 bp, 10 predicted proteins | sample MGYA00244225_ERZ654250 | MGnify/ENA primary metagenome ERZ654250 (study PRJEB26926, sample SAMN06164905) | human gut metagenome | biome: ENVO:00009003; feature: ENVO:2100002; material: ENVO:00002003...
AATACGTTCTAACATAGCCAATAATGTTTTGGTTAAATATATATTGTTGATTTTGCAAAAGCTCTATCTTGATAGGAAGCACGTATATATACGGTTTCAGTGTTTCGCTCAGGGCCGGGTGATTTTTCAGCCGGGTGGCATCCTTTTCCGTTGTGATAATCATCCTTTTGTCTTTTTCCAGCTGCAAGAACCGTTCTTCGATGAGTTGCAGGTCTTTCGTGCTGAAGTCGTGGTGGTCGCCGAAAGCCAGCAGGCTGACGTTTGGAGTATGCGATTTCACTTCTTCCACCAATGGGGCGGGAGAGGCGATGCCCGTAACGAGAAGCACTTGTTCGTTGCCGGTACAAACAGTCCCTTTCCCTATCTCCGGGAATAGCGGTATCAACGATCCGTAGCGGAATTTGGAGAAATACAGTTGCTGGTACGGATATAGATGCAGCCGTTTGGTGATGATATTGAAATCTATCGGCTTGATATTGTCCGGACACTTCGTGACGATGACTATTTGTGCGCGGTTCTTCCCTCCGGCGGGTTCGCGAAGTCTTCCTGCAGGGAGCAGGACATCATCGCATAGCAGTCGGTGGAAGTCTGTCAGCAGAATGTTCAGACCTGCTTTCACACGACGGTGTTGGAAGGCATCATCCAGTAGCACAGCATCCACAGCGGGGTTCTTCAGTTTCAGCAATTGTTCGATGCCATGACAGCGGTCTTCATCCACTGCTACCCGTATGTCCGGGAATTTGCTTTTTATCTGATACGGTTCGTCACCGATCTTCCCTGCGCTGCTTTCGGCGGTTGCCAGTATGTAGCCCTTGCTTTTCCGTTTGTAGCCGCGGCTCAATGCAGCCACGTTTATGCCTTCGTTCTGCAATAATCTTATCAGATACTCCGTATGCGGTGTCTTTCCTGTTCCGCCTACGGCAAGGTTGCCCACACATATCACAGGAATGTCAAAACTCTTCGACCGGAGCCAGCCCCAGTCAAAGAGTTTGTTTCGCAAGCACACCCCTATCCCGTAGAGCCAGGAGAGGGGATATAGCCAATGATGTATTTTTACGGATGCATCTCTCATTTAGAATTATTGTATGTTCAGTTCAAACGGCACACGTGCCTGTATACGGTCTATCTTGTCGAAGTTTTCGATGATGCCGAACTGACGATATACATCGCTTATTTTTCCGTTCAGCATGCGAGCCTTGATGTAATTTCCGGGATTCGTATTCATCAGGCTCTCCAAGAAGCCCTCTTTTTTGGGATAGTTCATTACGGTATAGGTATCCACGCCAGCTTTGGCAACGGCGATTTCCAGAGCCTTGTCCAGACCGCCCAGTTCGTCCACCAAGCCCAGTTCTTTGGCGGTACTCCCTGTCCATACCCGGCCTTGTGCAATTTTGTCAAGCTCTTCCATGCTGATGCCGCGTCCGTCGGAGCAGCGGGTCAGGAAGAGTTTGTAGCCGTTGTTGACGTACATTTGCATCAGTCCTTTTTCACCGTCATTCATCGGTCGGGTGAGGTTGCCGAAGTCGGCATAAGGGTTGGTTTTTACGATGTCGAAGTTCAGGCCGAGTTTCTCTGTCAGTCCTTTGGCGTTGGGCATCATGCCAAAGATGCCGATAGAGCCGGTCAGAGTGGTGGGTTCGGCAACGATGGTGTCGGCATTGCAGGCAATGTAGTAGCCGCCGGATGCTGCATAGTCGCCCATGGACACGATTACCGGTTTCTCTTTCTTCAGTTGTTCTACGGCATACCATATCTGTTCGGAACCGTAGGCGCTTCCACCCGGGGAGTTGACGCGCAGCACTACGGCTTTCACATTTTCATCATCTTTCAACTTGCGCAGGTCTCTGATAACCTTTTCGGAGTTGATGCCCTCTTCGGTAGAAGCCGACGAACCGCCGTCAATTTCACCGTATGCATAATATACGGCAATCACGTTTCCGCTCTTGTCTTTGGGTACGTTCTTTTTCACGTTTACCATGTCCTGAATGCCCAGCACCGGCATGTCGTCGTCCTTGTCGATGCCTACAAGGGTTTTCAGGTAGTCGCGTACATCGTTTTTATAGATCAGGGTGTCTACCAATCCGTTTTTCACGCTCTCCTCTGCGGGATAGAACATCAGCATGCGGTCGGCCTCTTTGTTCAGGGCTTCTACGGAGAGGTTGCGCGATTCGGCAATGTCGCCCGTAATCTGTCCCCAAACGGACGACAGGTAGACGTTCACCTGCTCGCGGTTGGCAGGGCTCATTTCGGTAGCGATGAATGGTTCAACTGCCGATTTGTATGTACCCACTTTGAATACTTGCATTTCCACGCCGATCTTTTCCAGCAGGTCTTTGAAGAACATCGGGGTGGCTGCCAATCCCCGCCATTCGAGCATACCTTGCGGGTTCAGCATCACTTTGTCCGCTATGCTGGACAGGTAGTAGAGGCTTTGTGTGTAGGAGTCGCCGTAGGCTACGATGAATTTGCCCGATTCCTTGAAGTCTTTCAGTGCGTGGCGAATTTCTTCAAGGGAGGCGTAGCCTGCGCTCAGAGAATTGGCCTGAATATAAATGCCTTTGATGTTTTCGTTTTCTTTGGCTTTCCTGATAGAAGAGAGAACATCATCCAGACCATAAGTCTTATAATCGTCTTTCATGAGGATGTCCAACGGGTTTTCCTGACTGCGTTCGGCCAGTGTGCCGTTCAGGTCCAGCATCATAACGGAGTTCTTGCGCACTTGCGTTTCCGACTCCGAGGAGGATACCATACTGAAAACTACGAGAATACTGATGAAAAACAGAACGACGCTCGATACGATAATTCCCGTTACGGTGGCGAGCGTAAATTTCAAGAAATCTTTCATTGTCTTATTGTTTTTGGTATGCTAACTTTTTTAAGCTAACAAAGATAAATAATTAGGTTGATATTTTCCCTATCTGTCGCAAGGTTTTTCGTTTTTGTCACATGATATGCCCTAAATATTTGCTGCATTGTTAATTCCTGTTCTGCGGCATAATTTCAATAAATCGGATAAGAGAGTGGAAAAAATGATAAAACAAAGGTAATTATGTGGGATCGGTATTCACCTTTGGCGAAAATCAACTTCATTGTTTGCGGTTCTATCTATTCTTTGATGAAGCACATTTTTGAGGACCACAAAGAACCTTTGTTCGGACGGTTGACGTCTAAATTTGTGTTGAAACCGTTTAAGACGTCTGTGCTCATAGAGATTTTACGTGATTATAATCCTGCCTACACTCCGGATGATTTGCTGTGCCTGTACACGCTGATAGGCGGAGTGACTTAATATGTCACTTATTGCAGACAATTAGCATCCGTCTTTTCGGGGTTTGATTTATGATGTTATATATTTGCCGGATAAAGATTTGGTATTTAAACAAATATGATTTGCGGTTTGTTGATAAGTCGATTTTTCATCTATTATTTTTATAACAAATTCTATGTTTAAGTTCAAAATGTGTACTTTTACGGAGAAGTAGAATGTGTAATCGGTAAATGGACCTGCGAAACAAAAAGAAGAAATTGAGTATTCATGTTATATTAAATCCTTGTAAGGCAAGTGGTGATGAAATTTACTCTCTTGCGATTCGTGTGCTGTATTGTCGCAAGAAGAAGGAATATTCGTTGGGCAGGCAGGTTCATCGGTCCAACTATCGGGTGGATGGGGAACGGGTGGTGTATTCTCCGGAGGGGATTTTGAAGCGTAGAGATCCCGGCAGCATCAATCGTCTTATTATGGAGGAGAAGGAGGGGATTGTGAAGTCTTTTCTTTTTTTGGAGAGGACGGAGCCGGGGTTTGGTTTGGAGCGTTTGATGCAGAGACATCACAAGGAACGGCACGACCAGTATGTGGAAAAGTTCATTTTGCAATATATAGACTCTTTGAGAGAGGAAGGGAAGCTGGGAACAGCAGATGCTTATATGAGCGGGTTGCGTTCTCTGTTGCGTTTTTGCAGTCCGCGGAAGATAAAGTTCAAGGATGTGGACTATGTTTTCATTACGGACTACATGCACTATTTGCGTGCGCGAGGGGTTGCGGAGAACACTGTCCACATGTACCTCAGCAATTTCAGGGCGATTTGCAACAAGGCACGCAAGCAGGGGGTGAAGGTTGGCAAGGATAATCCGTTTGCCGATTTGGACATTCGCAGGCGGGAGACGGTGAAACGGGCTTTGAGCAAGGAGGAAATAGCACTCATTGCTTCGGTCAATCTCAGGCGGCATCCCCGGTTGGAGCAGGCGCGGGATTTGTTTATGTTCAGTTTCTATTGCCGCGGCATGTCGTTTGTGGATGTCATTCATCTTAGGAATGATTGGGTGGTAAAGGATACTATCTTTTATGCACGCAGCAAAACCGGGCAACGGTTGCAGGTGGGGCTGTTGCCTGATTTGCAAAAGATTATCGAAAAATACCGGACGGACAGCCCGTATATTTTTCCTTATATCGACTCCGGTTCTTCAAGATCCGTTTATACGCAGTATCGCTATGCTTTGGGGATGATAAACCGTTACCTCAAGCAGCTTGGGAGACTGTTGCACATAGACCTTCCGCTCACCACCTATGTGGCCCGCCATTCTTGGGCCACCATAGCAAAGAATGAGGGAATACCGATTTCCCTCATCAGCGAAGGGCTGGGGCATACGTCCGAGAAAACGACACAGATCTATTTGGCGTCGTTTCCCGTTGATGCTGTGAACAGGGTTAATGAAAGCGTTGCCGCGGCAGTAGGCAATTGCATAAAAAAAGGAGGTGGAATTTCATCTGTCTGAGCAACACAGATGAAAGCATAATCCGTTTTATTTGATTTGCTCCACAGATTGCACTATAAAAGTGCAGAATTTTGCAGTTTTCTGCACTTTTGTTGTGCAATTAATGTATATTTGCATATAAATATATGCTAATCATGGATAGACTGTGTATGGCTATTATCCATTCGGCAAAGATGTCACTTTTGAAATAGAGTTGAATCAAGTAATCAATCAGACTATGGAGAATGACATACCCCAATACGCAAATATGAATGTGTCGACAGGACGAAAGCTGAAACAGTTATTGATGATTATTTCAAAAAGTGTTCCATTTAAACCTGTCATGCAAAAGCTTGCTGATATTATAGGAGTAAGCCGCAATTACTTGAGTGACTATTTGCTCTATATAGAGAAAGCCGGTATGATAGCACAAGTTCGGGACGCAACCGGAGGGATCAGAGGTCTGGGTAAAGTGGAAAAAATATATCTGGATAATACCAACCTTATTTATATATTAGGGGGAGAGAATTCCAATATCGGTAATATACGCGAAACATTCTTTTATAACCAGATGCGGGTGAAACAGGATATTATATCTTCCAAAGTCTCTGATTTTCAAATTGGAGAGCGGACATTCGAAATTGGCGGAAAGAGCAAAGGACAACAGCAGATTGCCAAAGCACAAGAGGGATATGTTATAAAAGATGATATTGAGACCGGATATGGAAATATTATTCCACTTTGGAATTTCGGAATGAATTATTAGTATATCTTTGTACGAAGTGACGCGTTTATGCGAGAAGATAAAAGAAATATGCAAAGAACGGGTAGATACCTTACAAGAGACGGCTGATTCCTACGTGAGAGGGTTGCGTTTTTGCAGTAGTTCAGGGAGGTGGAATTTCATCTGTCTGAATAACACAGATGAAAAAATAAAAAGAGCATCAAAAAAAGCGTACTATTCAGTGAGTTCATATACTCGTAGAATGTTGCTTTTTTTGATGCTGCAAAGATATGGACTATTCAAAATAAATTAGTTGTCCAAATAAACCAATCGCTTTACCTATTATTTAATACATTGAAAAACAGATGATTCTATTCGTCTTTCTTTTATCTGTTTTTTTAATTCAGTGGGATTGTAACCAAAATTGCATTTGCAATACTTATTAAAACTGGATGCTGACAAGAAGCCAAACTCATGCGCAATTTCTTTGATAGAAATTGAATCATAACTTAACCTTGACAGTATTTTCTGGTTTTTTTGTTTCTGTAACCAGACAGAAACAGGTTCTCCAAATTCCTGTATGAACTTTCGTTGCAAGTCGGAGTTGCTCATTCCCAATAACTGCGCCAGTTCCTTTTTGCTGTACACTTGGTCTTTGTGTTGCAATACCGCTATTTTGAAGTCAAACTCCTTTCCCATTATGGGGTGGAACAATCTGATCATTTCTCTTTTTGTATAGGTTGTCCTAAAGATAATGAACAGTTCCCGTTCTTTAATTTCATGCAGATGTTTGCAACTCACACCTGCCTGAAGATAAGTTTCCAGCAGACCAAGAAACAAGTTTAACGGCTCCTTTATGGGGAGTGCCTCGAAGTACAAAGGTACATCTGATTCTTCTTTTAAATAGCTGCTTAACATGTGTTTATCACATAAGGAAATGTTGTTATGGAAAAAAGTAAGGTTGATGTATCTTCCCGGAAGGATAACCTTTCCGACATAGTGGGACGAGATAGGGATAAACACAAATTCATTTGCATGCACCCTTGCTTTTTCATTTTCATCTTTGGTAATTTCGACCTCTCCAGACAATATAAATATCAGGTGGTTGGCTTTTATCTCCTGCTCCTGATTGTCGAAATTTTCTCCTGTCAGGGCTTGTCCTAATGAAAAGCCGCTGTACTCTTCTGTCTTGTAGTTTACACACGATGTGTGCTCTTTAATGTAGTTCAGTTCCATTTTGTATACTCAATTTAAAGTTATTAATTCAGGCATTTCATGCCCAATGTTTCAGTTTATGTTTCAGAAAAGCTGTGCCTTATGTCATTCATACATAGCGTATTATCCATATCTATAATAGAAAGAAATGGTACAGTGAAAAAATATTGAATCTTTTTATCTGCGTAAATCATTAATTATCAATACTATATATGTATCTCATCTGTGTTATTCAGACAGATGAAAAATGTGAAAGCCAAGAAAGGGAAATTAACGTAAATAAATAGTTGAAATACAACGAATAATAAAATAAGAGACTATGCTAAAAAAAGTGACGATTTTCATGATTACCTTGTTTGCGCTCTTATCCGGAACGGCTTCGGCTCAAGAGTTTGCGGTGAAGAGTAATCTGTTGTACGATGCAACTTCTACGATAAACTTGGGAGTAGAATATGGGTTGTCTCCTCGCTGGACGTTGGAGGTGTCCGGCAACTATAATGCGTGGACTTTTTCTGATAATAAGAAAATGAAGCTCTGGATGCTTCAGCCCGGAGTTCGTTATTGGACATGCAGCCGTTTCGCCGGACATTTCTGGGAAGCCCACTTGCTTGGAGGCGAATACAACTACGGCGGTATGCTTCCTTTCGGCATAAAGCCCTCCGCGTCGGGATTGGGCAGTAAGCGCTATCAGGGCTGGCTGGCGGGAGCAGGAGTGGGCTACGGTTACAGTTGGGTGCTGGGCAAGCGCTGGAATTTGGAAGCTACCCTCGGAGTGGGCTATGTGCATTTCAGCTACGACCGTTTCGAGTGCAAGACGTGCGGCGACAAGCTGGGCAGTGGGAATAAGAACTATTTCGGCCCTACCAAGGCTGCCGTTTCCCTTATCTATATTATAAAGTAACGAAAGAAGAAATAAAGATATGAAGTGTAGTGTGCTATTATGTGGCTTGCTGCTGATGCAGGCGGTTGGCCTGTCGGCTAAGGAGCAGGTGCGTTTATCGGCGGACGATGTAAAGATGGTTCGCAGTGAAGACAGCGTGCGCGTTTCGTTCAGGCTGAATGTAGGCGGGCTGGGCAGAGATTATGTGTTGAAAGTTACCCCGTTGTTGCGTGGCAAGGGCGGGCAGGAAGCATGCCTTCCGAAGTTGAACTACGGCAGCCGCCGGGCGCAGATAGTGGAGTGGCGCGAGGGCGGCATGAAAAAGACGCAGGCGGTTGCTCCTGCCTACAACAAGGCAGGCGAAGAACTGCTCTACACCCATACGCTCCCCTACAACGACTGGATGGAAGGCGCCTCCCTCCATTTGGAAGCGCAGAGCGAGGGCTGTTGCAGCAAAGAGACATTGCAGTCCCTGCGGTTGCTGGACAATGCGATGCTTGCCACCCCTGCCGAACTGTTTGTTCCCGTAGTGCCCCGGTCGGAGCCTGTGATACCCGTTGTGGAGCAACTGGCGCAGGAAAACAAGTTCTTGGGTGTGTGGACGGGCAGCGTGGGCACAAAGGAGGACATCGACCGTTATAAAGACGAAGCCACTCTGGTGGTCTACTTCCCTGTGGGTAGCGTACGGGTGATTCCGGAGTTCGAGAACAACCGCGCCCAATTGGACCATCTGCTCTCCGTTCTCGACAAGATAGCCGCTGCCAAAGATTCCCGCATTGCCAAGATATTGGTGGTGGGTTCGGCCTCGCCCGACGGTTCTGCCGAGCTGAACGCCCGCATTGCCGCCAACCGGGCGCAGGTGTTGGTGGATTACATCACGAGCCGCACTCGGCTCTCACCTTCCTATTTCGAGGTGAAAAACGACCAAGAGTCGTGGAGATTTCTGCGCAGGCTCGTTGCAGACAGCGACATGGACTCCCGGCAGCAGGTGCTGCACATCATCGACACTGCTCCGGTGTGGGACGCCAAGAAGAAAGTGGGTCGCTTGGGACTTCTCATGAAGCTCAACGGTGGCAAGCCCTATCACTATATGAAGCAGCACTTCTTCCCGAAGCTTCGCAACGCGGGATACATCAAGGTGTTCTACGAGGCGCAGCCCGATCCCGAACTCCTGTCGCTCAACAAAGCCATCGACCTGCTGCAAGCCGAACAGTACGCCCAAGCGTTGCACACGCTCCAAGGCAACACCCACTTTCGTGCCGACAACCTGCGGGGCGTGTGCCACATGATGAACGGCGATACGGAAAAGGCCCGCACCTTGTTCCAAAAGGCGGTGGCCGCCGGTGACCCCCAAGCTGCCGAGAACCTGAAACAACTGGAAGAACTGCTGAATAGAAGCAGATAAAGCAAGACAGGTTTTCCGAAGCGGAACAGGTTCCGGCAGAATAGAAAGACAGGATAAAAAGAGTTTTCAATAGGTATTATAGACAATAACAATAATCATTTAAGTACTAATTTTTAAGATTAAAAAACAATGAAGAAGATTAAATTTTTAGCAGTGGCTCTTGCAGCCTTCACGATGTTCTCGTGCACTAACGATGAAGTAGAGAATTTAGGAAACAATGTTCCGGGCGAGCAGGCGGTACTTACCATCAAGCTTAAAGGCGATGGAGATAATCAGGCGCAATCAAGAGCTGCGGGACCGGCTACCGATACAGAAGATGCTGTGATTAATAACTATCTTGTGTTCCTATTCCGCGATGGTGGCGCTTTGGACTGTGCTCCTCATGAGAGTAATTCCAATGCAGCTGCTACAATCACAACTGGTACTACTGCCGCAAAGACAGCGTATGTGGTGGCCAATACGGGCGCACTGGCTAACGGCCCTTTTAAAGATGTTAAAACGGAAAGCGACTTGTTGACGGCAACAGCTGACCTGATGGTGAAGGGTGATCAAAACACTTCAACCCAGACGAAAACCAACCTTTGGATGTCGGGTAAGAAAGAGGTCACCTTTAACAATGCTACCGCTCAGGTTGCTGTATCCTTAAGCTTCGTAGCGGCAAAAATACAGCTTATTGTTAAGGATAACCGTACGGGTATGAGCGGTGGTACTATTCAGATTACAGACGACGAAGTTGTATTGCTGTTTGCAGGTCAGCAGGGAAAGTTCTTCGGAACCCAAAAGTCTGTACAAACTGACTTCTATACAGCAGATGACAGTTATAATAATCCCTTTAAAACGAATGTAACGAAATCTACGGCTCTGTCCGATGCAGTAACCGTTCCTTTCGCACCTAATGTAGGTAACACTGTTTTCAACCACTTCTACACTTTCGGCAACGACGGTACGACTCAACCTACCATCCTTGCCATCAAGTCAACAAAGACTGTGAACAGTACTCCCTCTACTATTTACTACCCCGTTCACTTTACGACAGCCGATGCGAAAGAGACCATCGAACCGGGTAAGTCCTATACAGTGACTGTTACCCTGAATGGTGATGTGGAAGCCGGTGGCGGCGGTGGTACTACCGATCCGGAAGAACCTGTTGTCTCTTCTTCCATAGAAGTGACTGTGACTGCTGCTCAATGGGTTACCCAACCCGTCGACAAAGAGTTTAACTAAAAATATCCGTAGAAGTTATTTTTATCTCTAACAAGAATGTGCAGAAAGGCGGGACGCCTCCCGCTCCCGCCTTTCATATTACAATATTTTCGTTTCACTATCAATACACCCACCCAATCATGCAGAAGAACAAATTCCGTAACTGCTTGCAAATACTGCCTGTACTGTTTCTTATGGCATTTGTATCTGCAAGCTGCATCAAGGACGACCTTTCGGGCTGTCCTTCTCCCCACGTCTCCGGACTTACTTTGCAGGTAAAGGCCTTCGACGCCGACGGCGGCACGCTTGGCAGCGAGACTATAAAGGACATCACGCTCTATGTTTTCGACAAAGACAAAAACTTGCTCGACACCCTCCACACCTCCCTTTCGGAACTTGTCACGCTGGACTATCCCGGACACGACGTCCTGAAACTGGTGGCATGGGGCAACGGCCGGCAAGGCAGCCAGACACTGCCCGCACTGCGGCAGGGCGACCACTTGGAGACGGCCTTCGTGTCGCTCATCCACCAACCCCAAACTCGGATAACCTACCCCGTAGCAGGCTCGCCCGACGACCTCTTCTACGGCACCATAGATATACAGACCTTCGCCGATGCGCTCTCCGCCACCGGCACCCTCTCCGCCAGGGAACTTCCCCTGCGGCGCAAGGTCTCCGGCGTAGCCGTTACGGCGCGCCACCTCAAGGAGTACGTGGGAAGCTCCGACGGCGATTTCCACTACATCCTGCGCAAGACGGGCAACATGCTCGACTTCTACGGCCTGCCCAACGGCACCGATGTGAGCTACCGCCCCGAAGCCTCGTTCAATGACCGGGGAGATTTTGTCTCCTCCGTCTTCAACATCCTGCCCACCGAGGAGGAGCTCCGCATAGACATCTACCACCGGGGCGTGCTCCGGACGACCGTCATTTCCGACAGCAACGGCAAACCCCTGCGCGTGTCAGAAGGCCGCCTGCTCAACGTGCTTGTCGACTTCGACGGTGCTATCAGCGTAGAAGTCAAAGTCACCGACTGGGGCAAACAAGAGATATGGAAAGAGTTCTAACCCTGAGAGCAGGACAAGAATGATAAGACAGAACAATAAGATACACTAAAAAAATACAGAGATATAAAATGAGAAAGATAAGAAATACGATGCCTTTCCTCCATGCGCTGCTTCTCTCCGCCTTGCTTTTGGCGGGATGCGTCCGCGAGGAGTTTCCGGGTGCAGGCTCTGTGGCAGAAGGAGAGCCTGCACGAATAGAGCTCAACCTGATTGTGCCGACCATGAGCAGCGGTTCTTCCACCCGCGCCCTGACTCCCGAACAGGAGAACAAGATTGAGAATTTGCGGGTGATGGTGTTCCGGGCAGACGGCTCGGTGGTGAGCAACGGTAAGTATGTAAGTTCCGGTTCTAAATTTACAATAGATAGCTATTCGGGCAGCAACTACACGCTCTTTTTCATTGCCAACGTCAGCAATGCGGAGATAGAGGCCAAGTTGCAATCCGCCGCTTCTCTGCCGGAGGTGGAAGAGATTGGGACAACTGCCACCCAACTGGACTTCGGCATGAACACCACGCACCCCCTGATGATGACGGGAAAGCAGGAGAACGTGACCTTCGCTCCGGGCAACAGCACCTACGGCACTCCTATTCAGCTTCATTTCATTGCCGCCAAAGTGACGTTGATAGTGATAGACAAAACACCCCCCGACCATGGGGTAAGCATCATAGGCTGGGACGTGGAGAACGCCCCCGCCCGCAGCTACCTGTTTCCGCATACTGCGGATGTAAACGTAAACCTGCCCGGCACTTCTGCCGATAAGGATGATTACTGGCTGACAACGGATGTGGACTATCCGTTTGAGGCGGAGGACAAACTGAACAAAACAGTCTCCCAGACGCTCTATGTCTTTGAAAACCGCCGGAGAGGACGTGTATACAAATCGTTACCTACCTATTCGGCAGACCGCTATCCCGGAATGGATTTTAGGGACAAAGACCATCGCGGCAAAGGCTGGTACAAGCCTGCACGTGCCACTGCCATTGTCATTAAGGCCATGCACAAAACCACATTGGACACGAAGCAGGTAAAGGCTCATATCTACTTGGGAGCCGACAACCATAGCGACTACAACATAGAACGTGGCAAGCACTACACCTTTACCGTAACGGTGAACGGGCTGAATGACATCAAAGTGGACACGAATATAGATTATGCTGTGGGAGACTTTTTGGTAGATCATGGCGACAACCTCACGATGGATGCACACCCCGATTTCCGGCCCATGCGCATCCATGCTCCCAAAGGAGTAGCCACTATGGAGATTCTGGATAATGCGGGCAGGGCTTATAACGACCCGGATTTTGATGCCACATGGCTTAAGATTTCTCCTTTGGACTTGATGTGGCATCAGGTGAAGCAATCTCCGCCCAACGATGAATGGCAGCAGCAGGCAGAGCCTGAAAGCAGAATGGTGCGACCTAAATATATCCCGCATAAGAGTGTCAGGGCAAAGCTGCAAGCACAGGGCATAGCCGGATGGAACACTATTCCCGGTGGACAGGAAGATGACGACGCCATGACCTTTGCCAATGCCACCTATCGCATGTGCTACAAGATTACGGATATTCCGTTTACGGAAGTGACTGTAACCAATAAGACGCTTCATGTCTATGCCGATGAGTTCTTGGTGAGAGACGGTAAACGCAGTGCTCAAGTGCGCTTCACGTTTTATAAAGAGGGAGGAGACCCGACTCGGCCGGAAGTGAGAACGTTTTATATCAATCAAGAGGGTTCTATTTCTCCTTTCTTGAATGATAACGATCCGGATGCGGGGTTGTGGATTGCCAATGAAGATGGAACACCAAGTAGCGTGCGGAATAAGTTTGTGGTGGAGAGAGAAGTAGAACTGCGTTTTGCTCTGTATCCGGGCCTCGATCCATCTCAACAAAGCTTGAAAGGAGTATTCTGGGCGTTTTATGGTAATGTGCTGTATTATATGAAAGAAGATAGATTCATTAGTGGAAAGTTTATGACAGCAAATCTTGTATATAACGATGTACAGAGAGTTGATAATGAACCGGTCGGTTTTGGCAAAGCTCCTAATTCTTATAGACCTATGTATGATGGTAGATGGAGTGGTAGTTTTCCGCTTGCTCCTTATTCGGGACAAACGTCTGGTTCTCCTTATTATCATCCCCCTATGGGATATAATATGTATCATCCTATCTATAGAACTTCGGCTGTGCGTTATTGCCATGAGAAGAATCGTGATGTTAATGGTGATGGAATTATTGATGATTCCGAAGCAGATTGGTATTTGCCGTCTTTGTTTGAGGTGGATCTAATGTGGATTGCAGGGGTCAAAGAGATAAATAATTTGCCAGATGGTCAGTATGAAGGTCAGTATGCGCTCACAACAGAATATACTTTTGGTACTAACCACCATCAGAACGGTCAACATGTATATTCAAGAAACTTGCAGGTGGGTGAAACGTCGAGCTCGGGTAGAGAGAGAGAGTTCTTTATTCCTCGCTGTGTTAGAGCGTTGTAATATTAAGTATATGCGCTATTCAGTAGCTGTCTCTTATACACATCTCCGAGCCCACGAGACTAGGCATGATCTCGT
>ENA-UADH01000472-UADH01000472.1-human-gut-metagenome-genome-assembly--contig:-NODE-472-length-13198-cov-4.814578_pt1 | contig 13198 bp, 9 predicted proteins | sample MGYA00244225_ERZ654250 | MGnify/ENA primary metagenome ERZ654250 (study PRJEB26926, sample SAMN06164905) | human gut metagenome | biome: ENVO:00009003; feature: ENVO:2100002; material: ENVO:00002003...
CTCGTGGGCTCGGAGATGTGTATAAGAGACAGGGAACACCCCTTCCTCCGCCAGCGGAGCCAGCAGGCAGACCCGGCAGAAACGCACCGCACCGCCGGGCGGCATGGGCAGCAGCACCGCCAGCGCCTTGCCCGCCAGCAGATACCCCACCGCCCAGCCAAAGGCCGAAAGCAGTGCGGCGGTGCGGGGGTTCAGCTTGTGCATGGTCGGTCTCCTCCTGCTGTGATTCGTTCCCGGTTATAGTACCATATCTGCCGCCGGGTGCGCAAGGTTTGGGCGTTCTGTCGCGGCAAATTTATGCAAATCATTGACACATCGCCCTAAATGGTGGTATAATGATTTCCAACCTTTTTGATGAAAGCGTTGTATATGCTGTATTTTACCGGTAGACCGGAGGTATTATTATGATCCGTATCCTCACCGATTCCGCGTGCGACATCCTGCCCGCCGAGGCGCAGCAGCTGGGCGTGACCGTGATCCCCCTGAACGTGACGCTGGAGGACGGCACCGTCCTGCGGGACGGCATCGACATGACCCCCAGCGAATACTATACCCATCTGGCAGCCTGCCGCAAGCTGCCCACCACCAGCCAGCCCAGCCCGGAGCAGTTCGAGCGGCTGTATCTGGACGCCGCTGCCGCCGGAGACGAGGTGCTGGGCATCTTTTTGTCCGATGCGCTGTCCGGCACCGGTCAGTGCGCCAGACTTGCTGCCGACCTTGCCAACGTGGATAATGTGGTGTTCGTGAACACCGAGAACGTCTGTCTGGGGCAGTCCTTGCTGGTGCGGCTGGCTGTGCAGCTGCGGGACGCCGGTAAGACGATCACCCAGATCGCCGCCGATCTGGAAAAGGCCAAGCAGCACCTGCATTTGGTAGCTGCCGTGGACGATCTGAAGTACCTGCGCAAGGGCGGCAGACTGTCCGCCGCCGCAGCTGTGGCGGGCGGTATGCTGGGCATCAAGCCCATCCTCGCCGTCATAGAGGGCAAGGTGGCGCTGGCCGGTAAGGCGCGCGGTCTGCCCGGCGTGTATGTGGCGCTGTTCAAGAAGATCGACGAGATGGGCGGCATCCACCCGGGCTACACCCCGCTGCTGGGCTACACCGTCAACCACCGGGAGCTGCAGCCGCTGCTGACCTACCTGCAGGACAACCTGCATCTGGACGCACCGCTGGTGCGCCAGATCGGCTGCGTCATTGGCACCCACACCGGCCCCGGCGCGTTCGGCATCGCGTTCTTTGATAAAGAGCTGACGCTGGAATAAAACCTATTCGCAAAAACAAGTCGGACAGCCCGCGGGCTGCCCGACTTTGTTTTTACCCGTGAAAAAGTAGTTCCGAAACGCCCGCAGGCGTTTCGGAACTACAAATAAAATATTCTTTCCGCTGATTATGGCCAGAGCAAAGCGGAGACCATTCCAAATCGTCCTGCCTTGCCCTTACAGCACCGCGTCGGAGATCAGCTTGCCCAGCAGCAGCACCAGTACCACCAGCATCATGGGGCGGATGAAGCGGGCACCCTTTTTCAGGGCAAAATGGGAGCCCAGCAGGTTGCCCAGAATATTGCTGACGGCGCAGGGGATGCCGATGTGGAACACCACCAGACCGTTCATCAGATAGGTGAACAGGCTGGCGTAGTTGCTGGCCAGATTGAGCACCTTGCCGTTGCCGTTGGCAGTACGCAGGTCAAAGCCCATCAGGGTGGTAAAGGCAATGATGGCAAAGGTGCCGGTGCCCGGGCCCATAATGCCGTCGTACAGGCCGATACCAAGGCCGATGGCCAGCGCCAGCAAAATCTTTTTCAGATCCAGCGTGCCGTCGTCCCGGTTCTCGTCCGGCAGGTTGCGCTGCCACAGAATGATGACCGCTGCCACCGGCAGGATAATGAACATCATGGTGCGCAGCATCTCATCGCTGAGCAGCAGCACGATGTGCGCGCCCAGCGCACTGCCTGCAAAGCTGCCGATGGCTGCAAGAACGCCCACCTTCACGTTCATGGCACCGCTTTTGAAAAAGCTTGCCGTGGCAAAGGTAGTGCCACAGGCGGCGCTGAACTTGTTGGTGGCATAGGTGTAGTGGGGCGGCAGCCCGGCAAACAGATAGGCAGGCAGGCTAATTAGCCCGCCGCCGCCGGCTGCCGAATCCACAAAGCCTGCAAAGCCGGTCATCAGCATGAGAAACGCCATCATCCACGGCGAAATCGTGATACCCATTGTTATAATTCCTCTTATCTTTCCAAGTCGTTTGTTCTTTTTCAGGGGACGCGCGCCTCAGATCATATAAAACCTCCCCTCGCAGGGCAATACACAGCCCGGGATACCTGCACGCAGCAGGGCATCTCCGGGCACTTTTTTGCAATTTTTCGACTTGATATTACAGATTGTTTTTAAAGAAGCGGTAAGCGTTGCGCCAGTAGATGGCTTCCACCTCGTCCTCGGTAAAGCCCTCGCGGCGCAGTGCCTCGGCCAGCAGCGGCATATCTGCTGCCGTTTCCAGCTCGTGCTGGCCGCCGATGCCGTCAAAGTCGCTGCCAAGGCTGATGACCTCAATGCCGCCCACCTGCTTGAAGTGTGCCGCGTGCTTTGCCAGCCGTTCCACCGTGCTGCGGCAGAGCTTCGGGTGTGCCGAGTCTGCGTCCACAAAGGAGGCGCAGTAGTTCAGCCCTGCAATGCCGCCCTTTTCTGCCAGTGCGCGGATCATCTCATCGGTCAGGTTGCGGTTGTGGGGCGACAGGGCACGGCAGTTGGAATGACTTGCCGCAAAGGGACGGGTGCTGTGGTTTGCGATGTCCCAGAAGCCCTTATCGGAAAGGTGGCTCACGTCTGCGGTGATGTGCAGCTTTTCCATCTCTTCCAAAAAGGCAAAGCCCCGCTCGGTCAGGCCGGTCTCGGTGTTGGCCACCAGCGGCCCGCCGGGGTTTGCGTTGGGGGCTGCCAGTTCGTTGGGGTAGTTCCATGTCAGGGTCATCATGCGCACGCCCAGTTCCTGCAGCCGCCGCAGCACGCCCAGACTGCCCTTGCAGCAGCCACCCTCTTCCACCGTCAGCATGGCGCTGAGTTTGCCCTCGGCGCGGTTGCGCTCAAGGTCGGCGGCGGTGTACACCGGGGCGATTTTTTCCGGGTAAGCCGCCATGAGCCGCTTGAAGATGTCGATCTCCTCCAGCACGCTCACCAGCGGGTCGGCCCCGGGGGCGGGGTCGGCCAGATCCACATAGGCCGCAAAGCATTGCAGCAGATAATCCCCCTGCTGCAATTTTTCAAGGTCGATATGCAGATCGTTGTGCAAAAAGCTTTTGGGTGCGCCCGCCTTTTCGGCGCGGCGCAGTTCGTACAGGGTATCGCAATGCAGATCCCAAACCTTCATGATGGATACACTCCTTTATGCTTCTTCTCCCAGCAGCTGCAGCAGCTGTTCGGGGTTCATGGACAAAATCGCGCCGTCTGCCCCGCCGGTAACGGTGTCGGCCAGCGACTGCTTGGCCTGTTGCAGCTCCACGATCTTTTCCTCAATGGTGTCCTGCGCGATCAGCCGGTACACCTGCACCGGGTTGCGCTGACCGATGCGGTAGGCACGGTCGGTGGCCTGATTCTGCGCGGCAAGGTTCCACCACGGGTCGTAGTGGATGACGATATCGGCGGCGGTCAGGTTCAGACCCGTACCGCCCGCCCGCAGCGAGATCAGAAAGACGTCCGCCTCGCCCTGATTGAACCGGCGCACCTGCTCGGCACGCACCGGCTTCGGGGTAGAGCCTTGCAGGGTGAAGTGGCTCACCCCGGCCTCGTCCAGCCGCTTTGCCAGCAGTTCCAGCATGGAGGTGAACTGGCTGAACAGCAGAATGCGGTGCCCGCCCGCCACTGCCTCGGTGACAAGCTCCAGACAGGCGTCCAGCTTGGCGCTGCTGCCCGTCCAGTTGTCCGCCACAAGGCGCGGATCGCAGCAGATCTCCCGCAGCCGCATCAGCACGGCAAACACGGTCATCTTGTCCTCCGGCTTTGCCGCCCGCAGCTTTTCGCGGGCGTCCACCACCGCTGCCAGATACAGCTTGCGCTGCTCGGTCTCCAGCTCAACGCGGCGCACATTCTCGGTTTTGGGCGGCAGCTCCCGCAGCACCTCGGACTTCATGCGCCGCAGGATGAAGGGGCCGGTGAACTGGTTCAGCCGCCGCACGGCGTTGGCATCCTCGTCCTGCACGATGGGCTTTTCGAACCGGGCGCAGAAGGTCTTGTAGGGGGGCAGATACCCGGGCATCAAAAAGGAGAAGATGCTCCACAATTCGCCCAAGCGGTTCTCCACCGGGGTGCCGGTCAGGGCAAAGCGCACCCGGCTGTTCACCCGGCACACCGCCTTGTATTTCTGGGTGGTGTGGTTTTTGATGGCCTGCGCTTCGTCCAGAATGCAGGCGTAAAAGCTTTGCCCGGCATACAGTTTTTCGTCCCGGCGCAGCAGATCGTAGCTGGTGATGACGATATCCGCCTGTGCCCACCCATCGACCAGCGCGGCGCGGTGGGCGGCATCGCCGTCCATGGCAACACTTTGCAGCTGCGGGGTGAACTTCTGGCATTCCTCCTGCCAGTTCAGCACCAGCGATGCCGGGCAGACGATAAGGCTGGGCAGCTGCTGCCCGCCCTCCTTCATGGCCAGCAGGTAGCTGAGCACCTGCACGGTCTTGCCCAGACCCATATCGTCCGCCAGAATGCCGCCCATGCCGTAGCCGTCCAGCGTGCGCAGCCAGCGGTAGCCGTCCCGCTGGTATTTGCGCAGAGTCTTTTGCAGCGAGAGCGGCGGGGTATACTCGCTGTCCCGCACGGCGTGGAAGCTGCGGCTGATGCGGCGGAAAGCATCGTCCCGGTCGAACCGCAGACCGTTCTGCCCCGAAAGCGCCCAGTCCAGCGTGGGGGCGCGATAGAGCGGCAGGGCGGCGTGGCCGTCCTTCAGCTTTGCGCCGGAAAGTTCCAGTGTGTCGTTCAGTTCGTCCAGCCCTTCCAGACTGTCGTCCAGCCGCAGCAGACTGCCGTCCCGCAGGCGGTGGTAGCGTTTTTTCTGGTGCAGGGACTGCAAAAGTTCCCGCAGTTCCTCCACCGGGAAGGCGCCGGTGTCCACCTCCAAATCCAGCACGCTGCCGTGCACCGATACCCCCACCGAAATTTTAGGCGGGGCGGCTTGTAAGTTGCGGAAGGCATCGGTCTGGTACACCTCGCCCATGGCCAGCAGGGCGGGAATGCCCTCTTCCAGCAGCTGGAAAAGCGCCTCCTCCCCGGAAATGCTGTAATGCCCCGGCTTGCCGTTCTCGGGTTCCAGATAGGTTTCCAGCAGCCGCTTTGCCCGGTTCTCGGTGCGGGCATCCCGCAAAAGGTCGGGCGGCACCGGCTCGCCGGGGGCTACCCTGTCCTCGCCGTAGAGAAAGACCGGGTAGGCCGTGACGGTAAGCCCCCGGTCGGCGTCCAGATAAAACTGCACCACCGGTTCCAGCGGGATCTGGTTCAGCAGCAGCCGGTCGGGGTCCACGATGTTGACCCGGTTGCCCAGCTCCGGCAGCACATAGCTGCAAAAAGCGGCGGCGTCCGCGCTGGTAAAGAACAAACTGCGCCCGCCAAAGGTGTCCAGTACCGGCAAAATCCGGCGGCATTCCTCCCGCTGCATCCGCCAGAGGGTGCTTTCGCCCAGCAGATAGGCATAGTCCAGCCCCTGCACTCCGCTGAGCGCCGGGGTGCAGCTCAGCTGCACCCCGCCCTTGCGGCGTTCCACCTTCAGGCTGATGACCGGCAGACCCTCTTTAAGGGTATAGCCGCCCACAACGCCCTCGGCGGCGTAAAGCTCCACAAGAGCATCCAGCCCCTCGCCGGTCAACGGCAGACCGCCCGCCGGGCCTTTCTCCCAGCCAGAGCGCACCGTGCCCTCGGCTTCAAACGCCTGCCGGGCGCTCACCTGACGGCGCAGCAGCCGCAGCAGCTGCTGTGCATCCGGAGCAAAGGCGTCCCACCGGTGCACAAAGGCCAGCGATTTCCCGTAGCTGACGCTTTCGCCCCGCTCGATCGCATCCAGAAACTGCGGGATGCTTTTTACCAGATACTGCCGCCCGCCGATGCCATCCGAGACCCGCAGTCGCAGCCAGATACGGCCATTGTGCGGCGTAAGCTCCGGTTCCAGCAGAGCAAAGCCGGTGCGCTGGGCGGCGTTCTGGGGCTGGGGCTGCGCATCCTCCCGCTGGTAGCGCTTCAGCAGCAGCTGGGCCTCATAGTCGGTCTCCGGCTCCTCGCCCCGCCACTTGCGGCCGAACAGCATATCCAGCCCGGCGCTGTAACTGTCCTTGCGGGGCTCGGTGCTCAAGCCTGCCACGCCCCGCTGCACCCCGGGGATGCTCTCCGGCTTTTTTTCCGGGGCAGGCGGGTTCTTTTCCGCGTCCTGCAGCAGCAGCGCGCCAATGTGCTTACAGTAGGTGCCGTCGCCGTTTTGATTATAGGGGCAGTCGCAGGAGGCGCTGACAAAGCTGCCGTTTTCCCGCAGCCAGACCTGCGTATAATAGCAGTCCGGCCCGCTGCCCTGCACCAGCGCTGTCAGGTGCCGTACCCCGTCCTCGTTGGTGGTGCAGCTGCTTTGCAGGATACGCTTGCGGTACTTCTGCGCCCGCTCAAAGATGCTTTTGCCCAGCAATGCGCGGATCTCCTGTGCGTCCATGTGGTCTCCCTCCCCTGTGCTGTCGCGGTTCCGGTCTATTTTATAAGAATACCGCGTTCCACCCCGGGATGCAAGGGCAGAAGGGTAAAAAACGTTTAGAAAGCGCGGGCGGGACGATTTTGAATGGCCTCCGCTACGCTCTAGCCATTTTCAGCGGAAGAATTATTTTGATTTACAATTTCGAAACGCCTGCGGGCGTTTCGAAATTGCTTTTTCACAGGAGGGGTCGTAGAGGGAAACGGCATTTGCAGTGCCTGTTTCCTGCGGAAACATCCGCACTGCGGGGTTGCTTCTTGGCTCTCAACAGGTCAAAGAAAAAGCACCCGCAAACGCCTTCGGGTGCCAACGCACAGACAGGAAGGGTTGCAGGTGCCTTCTTTGTTTTAGGAAACTCCGCGCTTGCGGGTCTTGAGGTGGTACATTTCCTGATCGGCTTTATCGATCAGGTCGTGCACGGTGGCGATGTCCGGCTCAAGGCGGGCGCAGCCGATGCTGATCTCGATCTGGTAGGGCTTGCCGGAGGCGGCGTTGGCGGCGTCCAGCTCCCGCTGGATGGAGGCGATCAGGGTGCGCACCTCCACGCTGTTGCAGCCGCAGGCGATGCAAAATTCATCGCCGCCGTAGCGCGCCAGCACGCCGTTATAGTTGGCGCACACCTTTTTCAAAATGCCCGCCAGCAGCACCAGCGCAGCGTCCCCCTCCAGGTGGCCGTATTCATCGTTGATGTGCTTGAAGTGATCCATGTCCATCATGAGGAAGTGCAGCGAGCGGTTGGGGTGACGGCGGTAGTAGGGCAGTTCGCTTTCCAGATACCGCAGCGCCACGATGCGGTTGCTGACGCCGGTCAGGGTGTCCACCGTGAACTTGGTCTGCAACACCAGCACATACACGCACACCAGCCCCAGCGTAATGCCGCAGCACAGCAGCCCGCGCCCGGGCAGCCAGCCTTGCAGCAAAAAGCCTGCCGCCGGCGCAAGCGCGAGCAGCAGCAGGGTCTTCAGTTCCTCTTTGGGTGTTTCCTGCTTCCAGTTGCTCAGCGTCCAGCTGCAGCGGAGAAAGGCCGCCGCCAGATAGGCAAGCCCCACCAGCTTCGCCCCCCAGAACAGGGTGCTGCCCCGCAGCCCCTCTGCATCCAGATAGCAGAAGCCGTTTTCGTCCCGCGCTGTCAGCAGCGCCAGCAAAAGCAACGCCACCGGTGCGGCGCTGAGCGCCAGCCTGCGGCCGTCCTCCATCCATGTACGCCCCAGCTCTGCCTCCACATACAAAAACACCAGCAAGCAGCAACACGCCGCCAGCAGGTAAAACAAAATGCTGCCCCCGGCGTTCAGCCGGTAGGTCAGGGGGATGCCCAGATCCTGCCACGCGCCCAGCTGCGCCAGCGCACTGCCATGATCTACGATCGTCAGCGCCCCGGCAGACCACAGCAGCGCCGTGAACAGCCGCCCGGGCAGACTTTTATCCCGCATTTTCTGCTGCGCCCGCAGCAAGACCGCCAGCGTGACCAGACAGACCACACTGACCTGAGTATGGGCAATCGCATCCATGCCGCAACGCTCTCCTTTACCCTAGGGCGGCTTTGCGCCGTCCCGGCCCTTTTTCGCTCTTCCAACGTTCCTTTTCCGCACAGATTTATTGTACCAAATCCGTAACAGATATGCAACACAAACCGAAAATTTCATACAAAAAAAGACACCGGAACGTCTTTCGGCGTTCCGGTGTCTCTTGGAATCATATCACTTTGCCTGCGGATGGGCGGCGTCGTTGCGCAGGGCGCTTTCGCGGATCTTTTCCAGCGTCTGCTCGCTGAGGATGTGCTCTGCCTTGCAGGCGTCCTCGGCGGCGGTCTGCTCGTCCACGCCCAGCTGCACAAAGAAGTGGGTCAGCAGCTGGTGGCGGCTGTAAATGCGCTGAGCAATCTCCAGCCCGGGCTCCAGCAGGGTCAGGTTGCCTTCGCCGTCCACCGCGATATAGCCGTTCTCCCGCAGCTTTTTCATGGCGATGCTCACGCTGGCTTTGGTAAAGCCCAGCTCATTGACTACGTCAATGGAGCGCACTTTGCCCATACGCTGGCTCAGCATCAGGATCGTTTCAAGATAATCTTCTGCGGATTGGTGGATCTGCATGGTTTGTCCGGCCTCCTGCCTCATTCCCTCTGGGGGATTTTTCCGACAGGGGATGTGTACCCTCTGTCGTATGTTAAAGGATATCACACTTTTGCGGTTGATGCAAGTAATTCGCAGCAAGTTTTGTTAAACTAACCATATTTTTCTGCACAGAACTGCTGTTTTGCCGGTTTTGTGCCGCGCCTGTTTTGTGCAAAGGGTGCAATTTAGAGCGCAGCCAGATAGGCCGCAGGGCCTTCCTCGTACAGGTCGCCGCCGTGGGCATCCAGCACAACGGTCAGGGGCATATCCTGCACGGTCAGGCGGCGCACCGCCTCACAGCCCAAGTCCGGCCATGCGATCACTTCCAGCGTCTGCACGCTTTTTGCCATCAGCGCACCGGCACCGCCCAGCGCAGCCAGATACACCGCGCCGTTGCGCACCACAGCTGCCTTGACGGCGGCATCCCGCTTGCCCTTGCCGATCATGATCTTGTTGCCAAGATCCAGCAGCCGGGGGCTCATGGCGTCCATGCGCCCGCTTGTGGTAGGCCCTGCCGAGCCGATGACTTCGCCCGGGCGTTCCGGGGTGGGACCCACATAATAGATGGCGCTGCCTTCCAGATCAAAAGGCAGGGTCTCGCCCTTGTCCAGTGCTTCCATCATCCGCTTGTGTGCCTGATCCCGGGCGGTGTACACCACGCCGGAAAGCAGTACGGTATCCCCCGCTTTCAGCGGGGCAAGATCCTGCGCGGTGCAGGGGGTAGTCAGTCTGTATTCCATCGTTCTCCCCTCCTTACAGCTCCGCGCTGGCGCGGCGGGTCACATGACAGGAAACGTTCACAGCCACCGGCAGACCCGCCACATGGGTGGGCATCTGCTCAATGGCAAGGCCAAGGCAGGTGGTCTTGCCGCCAAAGCCCTGCGGGCCGATGCCCAGTGCATTGATGGCGGCAAGCAGCTCCTGCTCCAACTGGGCGTAGTAGGGGTCGGGGTTGGGGATATCCAGCGGGCGCAGCAGCGCCTTTTTGGCAAGATACGCCACCTTGTCAAAGCTGCCGCCCACGCCGATGCCCAGCACGATGGGCGGGCAGGGGTTGGAGCCCGCCAGCTTTACGGTATCCACCACGAACTTTTTAAAGCCCTCCACGCCGTCGGCGGGCTTGAGCATCTGGATGCGGCTCATGTTCTCGCTGCCAAAGCCCTTGGGTGCTACCGTGATACGGCAGCCCTCGCCGTCCACCAGATGCACCGTGATGGCCGCCGGGGTGTTATCGCCGGTGTTGCCCCGGCGCAGCGGGTCGGCCACGATGCTCTTGCGCAGGTAGCCATCGGTGTAGCCCCGGCGCACGCCCTCGTGGATGGCGGCTTCAAAGCTGCCGTCAATGTGCACATCGGTGCCCAGCTCCACGAACACACAGGCCATGCCGGTATCCTGACAGATGGGCAGGTCTTTCTCCTTTGCAGCGCCAAGGTTCGACCACAGCAGGTCTAATGTGTTCTTTGCCAGCGGCCACGGCTCTTCTTCCCGCGCCTTTTCCAGCGCGGCCTGCACGTCCTGCGGCAGCTGGGTGTTGGCTTTAATGCAGAGCCGCGCCACCGTATCCGTAATGCTCTGTGCGGAGATCGTTCTCATGCCTGTATCCTCCGCTTACAGTCGTGCCACGCCGGTCTCGCGGGCAGCCTTTGCCACGGCATTTGCCACAGCCTCGGCCACGCGGGGGTCGAACGCACCGGGGATGATGTTCTCCTCGCTGCGGTCGGCATCGGTGATGAGGTCTGCAATGGCGTAGGCAGCAGCCAGCTTCATCTCATTGTTGATATCCCGGGCGCGGACGCTGAGCGCGCCCTTGAACAGGCCGGGGAAGCACAGCACGTTGTTGACCTGATTGGGGAAGTCGCTGCGGCCGGTAGCCATCACCCGCACGCCGCCGGCCTTGGCTTCGTCCGGCATGATCTCCGGGGTGGGGTTTGCCATGGCAAAGACGATGGCGTCCTTGTTCATGGTCTTGCACAGCTCGGTGGTCAGGATGCCGGGGCGGGACACACCGATGAACACATCTGCGCCTTCCAGCGCTTCCTTCAGGCCACCCTTGATCTGGCGGGGGTTGGTCACCTCGCCCAGCCAGTTCTTGTGGGCTTCGGCGCTGTTGCAGCCCTTGTACAGGGTGCCGAACTGATCCACCGCAATAATGTCCTTGGCACCGGCGGTCATGAGCATCTTGATGATGGCGGTACCGGCAGCGCCGGGGCCGTTCAGAACGATGTGCACGTCCTCCATCTTCTTATTCACCACCCGCAGGGCGTTGATGAGGGCAGCAGTGACCACGATGGCGGTGCCGTGCTGGTCGTCGTGGAACACGGGGATGTCCAGCTCCCGCTCCAAGGTCTCCTCGATCTCGAAGCACTCGGGACTCTTGATGTCCTCCAGATTGATGCCGCCAAAGGTGGGCGCAATGGCCTTGCAGGCGGCGATGACACTGGCAGCATCGTGGGCGTCGATGCAGATAGGGAAGGCGTCCACGCCGCCGAACTCCTTGAACAGCACGGCCTTGCCCTCCATGACCGGCAGACCAGCCTCCGGGCCGATGTCGCCGAGGCCCAGCACGGCGGTGCCGTTGGAGACAACGGCTACCATGTTGCCCTTGAAGGTGTACTTGTACACGTCCTCCGGGTTTTCCTTGATCTTGCGGCAGGGCTCTGCCACACCGGGGGTGTAGGCGGTGGACAGGTCGTCACGGGTGGCGACTTCCACCTTGCTCACGATGCCCACCTTTCCCTTGTGGGTCTCGTGCATTTCCAGAGCTGCTTTATTGTAATCCATGGTTTTATCCTCCAATTTCAGCAAAAGGCTTTCCCCCGCAGGGAAAGGCTCATACAGTTTTATTGTAACAGAACCGTCCGGGTATTTCCACCGGTTTTGCGGCATTTCCCGCCTCAAAGCGGGCAAAAGTGATACCTGTGCCGGACGGCATTTGTGGAATTTTCGCAAAAATCTTTTCTTTTCGCATTTTTCCGTTATAATAATAAGGTATGACATTTGCATTCTCCGTGAAAACGGTCTGCTATTTTTAGGAGGTATCTCTTTTGAAACGCATTACCAAGATCCTGTTGTGTGCGCTGTGCGCGGTGGCTGCTGTGCTGTGCGTAGCTGCGGCCTGCTTTATGCTGCTCAAAAAGCAGAGCGGCACCACGGCATCCTCTGCCGCATCCGGCGCAAGCGTGTCCATCTACGGCAAGGTGTCAGATTTCGACTACGCCAGCTTCGATTATTCTGAGGGGCTGGACGATAACGGCCACTGGACCGGCATCCGCGCACTGGACTATGTGACGTTGCCGGAGGATGTGTCCGCGCTGCCGCTTTCCAAGGCCGACATCGAGCCCACCGAGGCCGAGATCCAGACTCAGATTGACACTTTGCTGAACCAGTACGCCACCACCCAGAACATCACCGACCGGGCAGCCCAGAGCGGCGACACCGTGAACATCGACTATTCCGGCGCGGTGGATGGCGTAGCCTTTACCGGCGGCACCGCCACCGGCTACGACCTGACGCTGGGCAGCCACTCCTTCATTGACGGCTTCGAGGATCAGATCATCGGCCACAACATCGGTGACACCTTTGATGTGACCGTCACCTTCCCGGAGGGCTACGGCGACTCCACCGATGCCGAGGGCAACACCATCACCCTCAGCGGCAAGGAGGCCGTGTTCAGCGTGACCCTGAACGCCATCACCCAGAGCGTTGTCCCCACCCTGACCGACAAGTGGGTGGAGACCAATTTTGCCGCCAGCGACGACCTGCACACCGCAGACGCCCTGCGCCAGTACTTTGACAGCGCCCTGTACGCCAACAATCTGGACAACGCCGCGATGGACTACCTGCTCACGAACTCCACCTTTAAAGAAGTCCCCACCCAGATCACCAGCTACTACATCCGGATGTTCCTGAACTACCACTCTCAGCTGGCTACCCAGTACGGCATGGAGCTGGACGCCTACGCACAGGCCAAGGGCTACGCCGATGCCGACGCGATGCTGGCGGATTCCGACGCTTACTTTGAGCATCTGGCCAAGCAGGATCTGGTCTTTCAGGCCATTGCGGAGCAGCTGGACATCACTCCCACACAGGAGCAGATCGACAGCGCCAACAGCTCCTACGCCGACACCTACGGCGCACAGCGCAGTATGCTGAACGCCTTGCAGCTGGCAGTGTTGGACAAGGTGGAGGAAAGCGCCGTGCTTTCCTGACAGCATCTATAATTTTAGAAACCCGGAGCGTCTGCGGATGCACCGGGTTTTTCTTTTTCACGAGAGGGGCGTGAAGGGAAGCAGCAGATGTAGCGTTGCTGCTATGGCAACTTTCTGCTTGCTTTCAGCGTGCAAAGACGCTCCGCTGGGCCAGAGGCAGGGAGGGGTGTTCCG
>ENA-UADH01000479-UADH01000479.1-human-gut-metagenome-genome-assembly--contig:-NODE-479-length-12916-cov-8.490242_pt1 | contig 12916 bp, 7 predicted proteins | sample MGYA00244225_ERZ654250 | MGnify/ENA primary metagenome ERZ654250 (study PRJEB26926, sample SAMN06164905) | human gut metagenome | biome: ENVO:00009003; feature: ENVO:2100002; material: ENVO:00002003...
GAGGCTACCTCTGCTGATATCACAGGACTGATAGGCCAGTATGCGCATGGCAATGAGCCTAGTCATCACATTACTCATATGTATAACTATGTAAACCGTCCATGGCGTACTCAGGAATTGGTTGACAGTGTGCTGCATAACCAGTATTTCAATGCTCCTGACGGCTTATCGGGTAATGAAGATTGCGGTCAGATGTCTGCATGGTATATTTTGAACTCCATGGGCTTCTATCAGGTATGTCCCGGCAAGCCGGTTTATTCTATCGGACGTCCGTTGTTTGAGGAGGTGACGATTAATTTGCCCGACCGCAAGACTTTCGTTATCCGTACCCACAACAACTCGAAGACCAATAAGTACATTGAGTCGGTTCTGTTGAACGGAAAACCACTGGATGTTCCTTTCTTTACCCATAATGACATAGTACGTGGGGGAACGATGGAGATTACCATGAGCTCCGTACCGACGGAATGGGGAAAACAGATAAAGAATTAAAAAGTATAACTTAACCCAAATAACAATATCATGAAAAAATTATTTCTATCAGTTGCAGTCCTGTGTGTTACACTGTTTGTGCAGGCAAAGGATTATGCAGACTATGTGAGTCCGTTGGTAGGTACACAGTCTTCCTTTGAACTCTCTACAGGAAATACTTATCCTGCCATATCCCGCCCGTGGGGTATGAATTTCTGGACTCCCCAGACAGGAAAGATGGGGGACGGATGGCAGTATGTCTATACGGCTAATAAAATCCGTGGTTTCAAACAAACCCATCAGCCCAGTCCGTGGATTAATGACTATGGTCAATTTTCCATCATGCCCGTAACTGGAAAACCGGAATTTGAGGAGGACAAGCGTGCAAGTTGGTTCTCTCATAAAGCTGAAATTGCAAAACCTTATTATTATAAGGTTTATTTGGCAGAACATGATGTGGTGACTGAAATGGTTCCTACGGAACGTGCCGTTATGTTCCGCTTTACTTTTCCTGAAAATGACTCATACGTAGTGGTTGATGCTTTTGATCGTGGCTCATCTATCAAGGTGATTCCCGGAGAAAACAAAATTGTGGGCTATACCACTCGCAACAGTGGTGGTGTTCCTGCCAACTTCAAGAATTATTTCGTTATTGAGTTTGATAAGCCGTTTACTTATGAGGCTACGTTCTCTAATGATGTACAGCCTGAAAAACCGGATGGCAGTGTTCCTGTAACCTTGAAAGAAGGTAAACTGGAGCAGACTGATTTCCATACCGGAGCCGTTATCGGTTTCAAGACAAAGAAAGGCGAAGTAGTTCATGCCCGTGTCGCTTCTTCATTCATCAGTCCTGAACAAGCAATTCAGAATCTGAAGGAATTGGGTGGTGACAGTTTTGAAGTATTGGTACAGAAAGGTAAAGATGCCTGGAATGAGGTCTTAGGTAAAGTAGAAGTGGAAGGTGGAACATTGGATCAATACCGTACTTTCTATTCTTGCTTGTACCGTTCCTTGTTGTTCCCGCGTAAATTCTATGAACTGGATGCCAATGGGCAGCCTGTTCATTACAGTCCTTACAATGGGGAAACATTACCGGGATATATGTATACGGATACAGGATTCTGGGATACATTCCGTTGCTTGTTCCCTTTCTTGAACCTGATGTATCCTTCGGTAAATCAGGAAATACAGGAAGGTTTGATTAATACTTATAAGGAAAGCGGCTTCTTCCCCGAATGGGCCAGCCCCGGTCATCGTGGTTGCATGGTCGGCAATAATTCAGCTTCTATCTTGGTCGATGCTTATCTGAAAGGAGTACGTGTGGAAGATGTGGAAACATTATACAAAGGACTGATTCATGGAACGGAAGCTGTACATCCTGAAGTTTCTTCTACCGGACGTCTGGGATATGAATATTATAACAAGCTGGGCTATGTGCCTTGTGATGTGAAGATTCATGAGAATGCAGCCCGTACATTGGAATATGCATACGATGACTGGTGTATTTATCAGCTGGCGAAAGAATTGAAACGTCCGAAGAAGGAAATCGCACTCTTTGCCAAACGTGCCATGAATTACAAGAACCTGTTTGATTCGGAAAGCAAGCTGATGCGCGGCAAGCAGAAGGACGGCAAATTCGCTCCTAAATTCTCACCGTTGAAGTGGGGAGGTGACTTTACGGAAGGAAACAGCTGGCACTATTCTTGGTCTGTATTCCATGATCCCCAAGGCTTGATTGACTTGATGGGAGGTAAGGAAATGTTCGTTACCATGCTTGATTCTGTCTTTTCGGTTCCCCCTATCTTTGATGATAGCTATTATGGACAGGTGATTCATGAAATCCGTGAAATGACAGTTATGAATATGGGTAACTATGCACATGGAAACCAGCCCATTCAGCACATGATTTATATGTATGATTATGCGGGTCAGCCTTGGAAAGCCCAATATTGGTTGCGTGAGGTGATGAACCGTATGTATACAGCCGGACCTGACGGATATTGCGGTGACGAGGATAATGGACAGACTTCGGCATGGTATGTATTCTCTGCATTAGGATTCTATCCGGTATGTCCCGGTACAGATGAATATATTCTGGGTGCTCCGTTGTTCAAGAAAGCGACACTGCATTTTGAAAACGGAAAGAACTTGGTAATAACCGCACCGGATAACAGCGATACCAACCGATATGTAGATGAAATGCGTGTAAACGGTACTGTTTATACCAAGAATTATTTGAAGCATAACGAATTGTTACAAGGCGGTACTATTGACTTCAAGATGACCGACCGTCCGAATATGCAGCGTGGAACACAAGAAAGTGATTTGCCTTATTCATTTTCAAAAGACGAAAAAGTAAAATAAAAGTTTCACCATGCACTTCTCTCTTGTAAAGAGAGGTTGGAGGGGGATGTTCTCTTTTGGCAGCATTGCAAGAGTACATCCCCTTTTTCTTTTTAAGTATTTCTTCTATACGTCAAAGTCCGATGATATCACTACTTTTGCCTTTCCTCTGTTTTTTCTAGAAAATTTAGAAAAAAGAACGAGATGGAGTAAGTGTTTTCTTTTAGCTGCCTGTTTTTATTCTCGAAAGGGGCATGAGAACCCCTTCACTGGAGAAAAATAAGTCAGTGTTAACTAATTTAATAAATTATGAAAGGCAATCAATTAATGAGAAAGCCCAAATTACTCAGGGCGCTTTTGATTCTTTTGTTTGTGGCTGCACCCATGCAATGGACCCGCGCACAAATTGTTCTTTCAACTCCCAAGACAACTCTTGGAGCGGTAATCAAGAACATCAAATCACAGTCTAACTATCAGTTTTTCTATGATGACAAACTGGCTGAAACGCCGGTGAATGCCATTGATGTAAAGAACGGTTCATTGCAGTCTGTACTTGATGCAGCTTTGCAAGGCAAAGGAATTACCTACAAGATAGAGGATAATATTGTCTATCTTTCAGCACCCGGAGAACCTCAAACACCTCAACAGACAGGACAGGAACATACAGTGACCGGAACAGTGGTTGATGCGACAGGAGAGGCCTTGATTGGTGTAAACGTACAAGTGAAAGGAAACCCTACAGCCGGTACGATTACTGACTTTGAAGGTAACTATTCTTTGTCGGTTCCCGGAAATGGCGAGGTTGTGTTCTCATACATTGGTTACCGTTCGGAAACATTGAAGCCCGATGGCAAGAATGTACTGAACGTAACCATGCAGGAAGACACACAGCAGATTGGCGAAGTGGTGGTAACCGCTTTGGGGATCAAACGTGAGAAGAAGATGTTGGGTTATGCGGTTCAGGAACTGAAAAGTGATGAACTGAACAAGACAGGTGACCCGTCTGTGACCAGTGCCTTGCAAGGTAAGGTGGCAGGTCTTCAGATGAATACTTCGGCTACAGGTTTAGGTGGTTCTACGAAAATCACCATTCGTGGTAACTCTTCTCTTACCGATAACAACCAGCCGTTATGGATTGTGGATGGCGTTCCTTTCAGCGACAACACTACATCCGACGCATCTCGTTATGGTGGTGTGGACCGTGGTAGCGCTTCCATGGACATTAATCCGGATGACATCGAGAGCATTTCGGTATTGAAAGGTCCGAATGCGGCTGCTCTTTACGGTTCGCGTGCAGGTAATGGCGTTATCTTGATTACGACAAAGAAAGGTAGTAAGAAGGATGGTTTCGGAATCCGTTATAGTGGTAATTTCACTTGGACAGCTATCGGCGAGACATTGGATATGCAACGCCGTTACGGACAAGGACATATTGATACAAAAGATGCCAAGACTGCGGTGTATGACAAAACGGATAGCGGAAGCTGGGGCCCGGTATTGGATGGAAGCATGAAAGAGGCTTGGAACGGAGAAACGTACGCTTACTCTAACTATGGGGATAAGTTGAAAGATTATTTTGATACCGGTTTCTCGCATACGCATAACGTATCTATCAGCAACGGTACAGAGAAATCACATTTCCGTACTTCTTTCGGATACTCAGATAATGACGGTGTATTCCCCACTGAAAGTTTGAGCCGTGTGAATGCCGACCTGAATGCAGGAACGGAATTGAACAAATGGGTGTCTATGGACGGAAAGATTTCTCTTTCACGTACAAAAGCCGATAACCGTCCACTGTATGGTGATTACGGTGCTATTTCCCAGTTGATGAGAATCCCTAACAACGTCCGTCTGGATGACTTGAAACAATATTCTGATGAAACTCATGCGCATGTGAACTGGACAGGACCTACTGCCAGTATCCGTAATCCTTATTATGTATTGCATCAGCGTCAGAATTCAGATGAACGCTGGCGTGCTTTCGGATATTATAGCATGAAAATCAATTTCACAGATTGGCTGCATCTGTCTGCCAAATACGCTTTTGACTACTACCGCACCAGAGTGCAAAGCACCAATGCGGGTGATGGTATCAATGGAGAAGCCAATACTTCCATGATTACGAATGACTCAATGGACCGTAGTGAAGAAAACTTCTTCGAGTCAAATGCTGAAGTCATTTTGATGGGTGACCGTCAGTTGACTGATAACTTCCGTCTGGGCTTCAATGTCGGTGGTAACTTTATGTACCAGCGTTCGGAAACTTTGGGCGTGGGCGTAGGTAATATGGTGGACAAAGGTAACTGGATGCTGAATGCGGCCAATTTGTTGAGAACCGGTAGTGAGGATGGTTACAAGCGTGCCATGAACTCAGTGTTCGGCTCTGTACAGATGGCATGGAAGGAATATCTGTCTTTGGATTTGACAGCTCGTAACGACTGGTCATCCACTCTTCCGTCAGGTAACAATTCTTTCTTCTATCCGTCTGCCAACCTCAGTTTCGTAGTGTCGGACTTCTTGCGCTCTATCGACAAACCGTTGCCAAGCTGGGTGACATTTGCCAAGGCACGTCTGTCTGCCGCACAGGTAGGTAAGGACACAAGCCCTTATCAGTTATACAACACCTACTCTTTCAAATTCGATAATGGTGTATTGACTCCGACCAAGGATAATGTGAAGATGAACGATCAGTTGAAGCCTGAAATCGCGACCTCTTATGAAGCAGGTCTGGACATGAAGTTCTTGAACAACCGTCTGGGCTTTGACTTTACTTACTATTACAGCAAAACAAAGAACCAGATTATGAAAGTGCCCGCAGCAGCTCCCTGGAGTGGTGGCCAATGGGTAAATGCAGGTATGGTAACCAATCAAGGTGTAGAATTTATGTTGTATTCCACTCTGGTAGAAACAAAGGATTTCGCTTTTGATTTGAATGTGAATATGGCTCACAACGTATCGAAAGTGAAAGAACTGGCTCCGGAAGAAAATGTGAACTATATGTTCTTTAACGGTGATGGAAACTTCCCTGTAAAAGTAGGTACACGCGCCGGACACAAATTAGGCGAGATTTATGCTACATCGCTTTATAAGCGCAATGAAAACGGTGATATTATCGTAAATGAAAATGGTTTGCCCATGACTGTGACCAATGAGTCTGAATATGTGAACAAACCTATCGGTAATATCCAGCCTAAGCTGACCATGTCTGTATCTCCTACCTTTACTTATAAAGGGATTACACTGTCTGCACTGTTTGATATGAAATTCGGTGGTGATATCTTCTCTTATTCCGAGATGCTGGCTACCGGAAACGGTTTGGCTAAGCGTACCTTGAACCGTGGTGAGGAAAACAACTATATGATGGTATTCCCCGGTGTGACAGAATCAGGCGAGGTGAATACAAAACAGGTTTCCGCCTCAGAATACTACGGCTCATTACAGGCTGAGGATTTCATCTACGATGCTTCATTCATTAAACTGAAAGAATTGTCAATCGGCTATTCATTCCCTTCATCTATGCTGAAGAAGACTCCTGTCAACTCGCTGAATGTTTCATTTGTAGCACGTAACTTGTGTTATCTGATGAAGCACACGCCGGGTACAAGCCCCGAAGGCGGCTATGACACTACGATGTTCTCACAAGCCATTGACTATGCATCGTTGCCGTTTACACGTACTTTCGGTATTTCTATCAACTTAGGTTTCTAATTAATTAAAAGGAAAAACTGATTATGAAAATCAAATTATATAAATCCGTAGCCTTATGCTCATTGCTGGCTCTGGCCGGATGCCATGATTTTGAGGAATTGAATACAAATCCTTACGCACCGATTTACGACCCGACTGTGGAGAATGTATCGGCCGATGGAATAGACATTGATTACACCTTGACAGACAATGCCATGGCAAGTTTGAAAGGGATGGAAGGCGCTATCGGAAGTATTTTTGCCAATTTCACCTACGAAGGTCTTTACAATGATTATCAGACAACGACCAATCTGACTCATGATATCTATGCCGGTTATTGGGGAAACAATGTCAGCGGCTTTGTGAATCAGGCGCCTACCTATTCTTATACGGATGGATGGTCGGCCAGCCGATGGAAGCATTTCTATGATGACCGCAGCACTTCGGAATACAGTCAGTTGGTCAAGACATTCTATTTCTGTAATAAGGATTATTATCATACGGCATTCTATATTACCCGCATTTATTATGCTTTCTTGTTGTCCATGCAGACAGATACTTACGGAGATATTCCCGTCGCTTATTATGTGAAAGGAGCTATGCCGCCGGAAGAAAATGTGTCTTATACGCCTCAGAAAGAGGTCTATAATATCCTTTTCCAGCTGTTGGATCAGGCTATAACAGAGTTGCACCAGGAAAATCTTCCTGCTGTCAGTCAGTATGATTTAGGTGACAATGACAAATGCTACGGAGGTGATGTGGACAAATGGCGTCGTTTTGCCAACACACTGCGTTTGCGCCTTGCTTTGCGTGTATCCAATGTAAATCCGGAATTGGCCCAGACTCAGGCAAAAGCAGCTTTGACAGATCCGGCCGGTCTGATGCAAAGCCAGGATGACAATATGAAGCAGACTCCAAAACGTCAGTATATCGCCGGCGGTAATGAAAATATATACGCATTGTTGTTTAGCTGGACCGGCAATGCTGTATTGTCGAAAGAAATGGAACGGGCTTATAAGAATCAGGCTTTGAAAGAAGGTGCGGCAGCCGATGCCGTTACTTTCAATGAGAATTCAGAGAATTGTTATCTCGACCCTCGTTGTGAAGTTTTATGGTTCCGTCCTACTCCGTTTGATTCGTTGACTACCAGTCCGCTTCCCACAGAGAATCTGAAGAGAGATTTCAACGGGGTGATGAATGGAGAAACCAATGTAGGTGGCTCTTATCTGAACAGATACTCTGCCAACCGTTGTATTCTGTCATCTGATGCCATGAACAAGGATTATTGGTGGAATCTGGCCCGTGAAATAGTCTGGATGGGGTATTCTGAAAGTTTGTTCCTGAAAGCGGAAGCAGCATTGCGCTGGCCGTTATTGGTGGATGAAACTGCTGAAGCTCTTTATTTGAAAGGTATCAAGGCATCTATGGATTATTATGAAATTGATGCGGACAAGGCCAATGAATACATCAGTCATCTGGATGGCGTAAAAGCATTTGCCGGTGGTAGTAAGGAAGAACAATTGGAACAGATTATTACTCAGAAGTGGATTGCCGTTTTCCCGAATGGAAATGAAGGATGGGCAGAAGTGCGTCGTACCGACTATCCGCGTTATCTGCTGGCTCCGGTTAATGGAAACAATTCCAATGGAGAAGTGGCGTCCGGCAAGCTTATCAAACGCATCAACTATCCTAACAGCGAGTCCCGTAACCCCAATAAACCGGGCAATGTGAACCAGGGTAGCCGTGTATGGTGGGATGTGACCGATACGATGAATGATAGAGGTCAGTGGCATACTCCGAATAATTTCCGCTAGAAATTGCTATCTTTGTATCCTAGGGAACATAAAAAGAAACAAAATGAAGCAAATTCTATTTTTATTGGCAGCCGTCCTGTTATTGGGCGGCTGTGCGGAAGAGAAGAAGACCGACGTTCGTTGGGCTACTTTCAATATCCGTTACGACAATCCGCAGGACAGTTTGAACAATTGGCAATATCGGAAAGACCGTGTGTGCCAGTTTATTAAGGACCGTGAACTGGATATTGTCGGTATGCAGGAAGTTTTGCATAACCAGTTTCAGGATCTTCGTGCAGGCTTGCCCGAATACGATGGTATCGGCGTGGGACGTGATGACGGGAAGACAGCAGGTGAATATGCGCCGCTATTCTATCGTAAGGACAAATATGAGGTGTTGGACTCCAATACTTTCTGGTTGGCCGAAAATCCCGATAGCGTAGGAATGATGGGATGGGATGCGGTTTGTGTCCGTATCGCCACTTGGGCGAAATTTAAAGACAAGGCCACCGGAAAGATATTCATGGCTGTCAATACTCATTTTGACCATGTAGGTGAAGAGGCTCGCCGTCAAAGCGCATTGCTCATTATCCGTAAGATAAAAGAGATCGTAGGCGAACGCCCCGCAGTGGTTACGGGTGACTTTAATGTGACCGATGCGAGCGATGCATACGAAACGATCACTACCAACGAGTTTGTGATGAAGGATGCTTATAAGACGGCTGCCCGTGTGACCGGCGTTGATTATACTTTTCATGATTTTGCCCGTATCCTGGCCGAGGATTGTGAAAAGATTGATTTCATCTTTGTCACTCCGCAAGTTCTGGTAAAGAACTGTGAGATACCGGCTGAAGTACCGGAAGCTTTGCTTTCCGATCATAATCCTCAGTTGGCTGACTTGGAATTCTGATTTTTTTAATAGGTGAACTTACGCCGGTAGAGTCTTTAAAAGGGCTTTATCGGCGTTTGTATTACAATAACTTTTTCAAATCTTCAATGTTTGGTAGAGCGTTACGAAGTCGTTCCGGCATATCTTTAGATGCACGGTAAGTGGCAACTCCCATCGGCTTGTTATAATCACGAACGGCAAACTCTACAAAGGTTTGGTTCATTTCTTTGCAAAGAATTATTCCGATAGAAGGGTTTTCGTGCGGTTTTCTGATATATGTATCTAAAGCGGATAGATAAGTATTCAACTGCCCCAAATAAGAAGTGCGGAATTTTCCGGATTTAAGCTCAACTGCGACTAAGGAGTTAAGCTCCCGATTGAAAAAGAGCAAATCAATAAACATTTCTTCTCCTGCAACCTCTATGCGATATTGATTGCCTATAAAGCTGAAATCTTGTCCGAAGGTCATAATAAACTTCTTCACATTGGCAACAATTGCCTTTTCTACTATTTTTTCGTCTAAGTCTTCTTCCTGCTCATTCAGTTCCTCCACATTGATGAAATCAAGCAAGTATTCATCTTTGAATGAACAAACAGCTTTTAGCGCTTGCTTAGTATCAGGCAATGTTTGTGCAAAATTGTTGGGTAAAGTTCCCCGATGGCTGTATAGATCTGCTTTTAAGTAATCCCTTAACGTGTATTTACTCCAATAGCGAATGGCGCACTCATGTATATAAAATAGTCTTGCTTCTAAAGTCTTGGCTTTGGATATTATTTCGGTATGGTGACTAAAGCCGATTGAAAAGAAGTCTGACCAATTAAATTCATCCGCCACTGGCTGATGAATTGCTACAAGAAGCAATTTTTCATTCAACACCAAATCATCAGCCAATGGCGGATGATTTAAAACCTTATCCCACTCTTCATAAAAAATACGCATATTTCTTATACTTGTTGCTGAAAATCCCCTCAGCCCCGGCAATTCTTTTTGTAACAGAGAAGATATTTGTTCAATGGCACCTTTCCCCCAAAAGCCTGTACGGGAATTTTCCGACACGTAACGTCCGATGCCGTAATAAAGAGATAATTGTTCCTTATTTACTGATGCGGCTGCACGGTACTGGCTTCGTAAGATAGCTTCTTTTATGGCCTTTACTGCTTCTCTATAATTCTGATTTATATTCATTTGCACTTTGTTGTTATATGTGACAAAAGTACAAAATTAATGCTGTCAGTACAAATAAGCTTATCATTCCCTCTCCCATTTAAAATAATTTTCCTCCTTCGATAAGTGTGATACCTTACTTAATTGTTCTATATTTGTATCATTAATCCAATTTAATAGTATGAAGACATACAGTTACTATGTATTATTTTTGTTAGTCGTGTTTTGTGGGTGTTCTCGCCCCACAGAATTGACATCGCCGGATGGCAATATAAAATTAGTATTCAATCTCAATGAAGCGGGAGAGATGACCTACGGAGTTTCTGTAGGAGGGAATCCATTCATCACCCCCTCCGTTATGGGCTTTGAAGGCCGTGACGGGGTAAATCTTTCCAAAGGTTTTCTGATAGAAAGTACCGAGTACACCACAAAGGATGAAACTTGGACCCAACCTTGGGGAGAAAATAAATCAATCCGGAACCATTATAACGAAATGGCCGTGCGTTTGAAAGACCAGGCAAATACACAGCTGACCCTCCGTTTCCGCGTGTTCGATGACGGTCTGGGCTTCCGCTATGAATATCAAGTACCCCAAGTGGACAGTGTGTTCGTAATGGATGAGCTCACTTCATTTAATTTGGCACAAGACGGCAAGTCATGGTCTATTCCCGCCAGTTTTGAAACCTACGAATTGCTGTATCGCACCCTGCCCGTCAGCAAGGTGGATAATGCCAATACCCCGATGACTTTCAAAACAGATAACGGGGTATATGCCAGTATCCACGAAGCAGCTTTGACCGATTTCCCCGAAATGACTTTGAAGCATACCGAAGGTTGTCACTTCAAATCGGAACTGGCTTCCTGGCCCGATGGGGTGAAAGCCCGTTTTGCCGGAGGGACTTTCGTGACTCCGTGGCGCAGTATTCAGATAGCTCCCAAAGCGGTAGGTCTGATAAACTCCGGCCTGATACTGAATCTGAATGAGCCTTGTGTGCTGGAGGGGGATTTGAGCTGGATACGTCCTATGAAATACGTAGGTATCTGGTGGGGAATGCATCTGGGAGTCGAAACGTGGACGATGGATGAACGCCACGGCGCCACCACCGCTAATGCCAAACGTTATATAGACTTTGCTGCTGCCAATAACATAGAAGCGGTAATGTTCGAGGGATGGAATGAAGGCTGGGAAAGTTGGGGCGGTATGCAGACTTTTGACTATACCAAACCCTACGCCGATTTTGATATGGCAGAGGTGGCACGTTATGCCAAGGAGAAAGGGATTGAAATAATCGGTCACCACGAAACAGGTGGCAATATCTTTAATTACGAACGCCAGTTGGACAATGCTTACAAATGGTATGCCGACTTGGGAGTGCACAGCGTGAAGACCGGTTATGCCGGAGGACTGCCGGGCGGTCATAGCCATCATGGACAGTTCAATGTACGCCATTACCGCAAGGTGGTGCAGACTGCCGCCGGTTATCATGCAACCGTTAATGCCCACGAACCTATCAAAGATACAGGAATTCGTCGTACTTACCCCAATATGATGACACGGGAAGGCGCCCGCGGTATGGAGTGGAACGGATGGAGTGAAGGTAATCCTCCCGAGCATCACGAGTTATTGCCGTTTACCCGTTTGCTGGGCGGTCCGATGGATTATACGCCGGGTACTTTTGATATTCTTTATGAAAAGACACGCAATTCCCCACGCCGCAAGAAGTGGAATGACTTGGATAAAGGAAACAGCCGTGTGAATACCACCTTGGCAAAGCAGATTGCCAATTGGGTAATCATTTATTCTCCATTGCAAATGGCATCGGATATGATTGAGAATTATGAAGGGCATCCTGCTTTCCAGTTCTTCCGGGATTTTGATGCGGACTGTGACTGGTCTGAAGCCTTGCAGGGCGAACCGGGAGAGTTTGTAGCCGTAGTACGGAAAGCGAAAGACAATTATTTCTTAGGAGCTACGACCAATGAGGAAGCACGTACGTTGACCATTCCTCTGGATTTTCTTGAAAAAGATAAAAAATACCATGCGGTGATTTATGCTGATGGAGAAGATGCCGACTGGAAAACAAATCCTACTTCTTATCAGATTAAGGACAGAGAGGTGACAGCAGCCGATACCTTGTCTGTAGTCATGGCAAAAGGTGGTGGACAAGCGGTAAGCTTTATTCCTGTAACTGACTGATTTACCAAATGCTTCGTCCTATTGCGTTTATAGATTCCGAAAGGTAACTTCATCTCCTTCTGAAAGGGGATGAAGTTATCTTCGGTTATAGCCGAATTCAACAACCTTAATACTTAGATATAAATGAAAACAACCGAAACCCCAACTTCGGCCAGACGCCGTAGTCCTATTTTTTGGGTTCCCACCGCTTATTTCGGTATGGGGCTCCCTTTTGTCGTATTGAATATGGTAGCCGTACTTATGTACAAAGGCTTGGGAGTAAGCGATGCAAAGATAGCCTTCTGGACTTCCCTTATCATGCTTCCCTGGACATTGAAACCCCTTTGGAGTCCGTTGCTGGAGATGTACCGTACCAAGAAATTCTTTGT
>ENA-UADH01000537-UADH01000537.1-human-gut-metagenome-genome-assembly--contig:-NODE-537-length-12073-cov-10.516975_pt1 | contig 12073 bp, 6 predicted proteins | sample MGYA00244225_ERZ654250 | MGnify/ENA primary metagenome ERZ654250 (study PRJEB26926, sample SAMN06164905) | human gut metagenome | biome: ENVO:00009003; feature: ENVO:2100002; material: ENVO:00002003...
GGAAGCCGAGTTTCTTTCCGTAGGCTTCACCCACCCAGCGGAACACACCGCCTTGTTTGTCTTGAAACATTGCAGCCAGTTCCGCAGCCACGAGTGACGTAGGGATAAGAAAGACAATGGCTGCAAATAAATAATAGAAGGCCGAACTCATTCCGTACACGGCCTCGGCGGGCAGTCCACGCAGGGATACTACAGCCGTCACATTCATGATTGCCAGGGTAAACACTCCCAGCTTCACTGTTTGTTTAATATTTGCCATAAGTTAAGGTTTTTGGTGAAAAATATATTCGAAATCAGCGTTTATAACAACCCTTGGGAACAGTTGTTCCCGGCGGGTAGAGGAAAATCCCGGCTTTAACAATTAAGGAGCGCTCTTTGCCGGTTCCTGTTCCATCTTTTTGTAATAGTCTTGCTTTTCCTTGTTGCGCCGCTCTACCAGGCTCGTTACGTATACTGTGAAAATGGGGAACATCATCATGCCCAGCGCTGCCAGCAGCACGGACAGTACCCGCCCTGTGACGGTGACCGCTATTATATTGGAGCCTACCGTAGTCACATCCATGAACGCCCACCACAAGGCGTCGCCATACCCCTTTACCAGAGGGTTGCTCCCATGCTCCATGACGTAGAATGCAAGGCTTGAGAAATAGACAGTAGCCAGCAGCATTGTCAGGTAAGATACGAACAAGCCCGATGCGCGGTTGTACGTCAGCCATCCCACCACGATGGCCATAGCATAGCCGCCCCGTACCAATGGGATGAAACGCAGCATATAGGTAACCTCGGGTGAGAAAGTCCAGCCCATATAGGCAATGATATTCTGATAAGGAATAGCTACCAGCAGAAAGATGAAATGGGTGGCTACATAACGCTTCTTGTCTGTTGCCAGGAACCATTCCAGTACAAAGTCCGCCAGGAACAATGCGCAAATCCATAGCTGTACTTCCATGTACACCGATTGCTCGTAGAAGGGGATGCCTTTGAACGTATCAATGGAGATGCTGATAACCAGGAACAGCGAAAGCAGCAGGATGATAACATGCAATATGCCGTATATCCCTTTCTTTCGCAAAACGAATTCCGATAGAGCCATTTTCATAATGAAGGTCTGTTTGGTTACGGAATTGCCGTCGGCAACCCGTAATTCATCATTAAAGAGGTTGCCCCTCAGCGTCCGTAACGTTTTCGGAGCAACCTTGGAAAAAAGAGTACGAGAGATTATTCTGTAATTGTCACATTGTCGCCGTTGAATACGCCCAGGCCGAGCTTGTTCATGATGAACTTGACGGCCAGTTGCGCCTTGACGGAGTTACCGGCTTCGTCCAACGGTGGAGCGAAAGCGGAAACGCCCATCACACCGGGCAATACGGCCATTACGCCACCGCCTACGCCGCTCTTGGCAGGTATGCCGGCAGTGTACATCCAGTCGCCCGAATGCTCGTAGAAGCCCACGGTAGAAATCATTGAAGTGATTTTCGGTGCGAGCCCCGCATCGAATACGCTTTGTCTGGTAACGGGATTGACGCCGTTGTTGGCAATCGTTCCGGCTGCAATGCCCAATTGTTCGGCTGTGATGCCCAGCGAGCATTGGCGGGTATAAAGGTCGAGCGCCACATCCGGATCGTCGTAGATACGGTTGTAATTCTTCAATAACCAGGCAATGGAGCGGTTGTTGAAGTTCGTAGCCGTTTCCGATTTGTACAGTTCGTCGATGAGTTGCGGAGCGGAGCCGCACAGTTCTGTGATATTCTGTACAATGGCATCCCACTTCTTGTCCGGATTGCCCACCGGCTGTACCATGGAGCAAGCGGAGATAGCGCCTGCATTTACCAACGGTGTAGAGGGATGGTCGTTCTCTAGCAAAATGGCAATGATAGAGTTGAACGGCAGTCCTGTTGCATCGGCGCCAATCATATCCAGCACTTTCTGTGCACCGTATTGGCGCAGGATAAGTATGGCGGTATGCACTTTTGAAACGGATTCTATGCCGAAGCGGTAGTCCGTATCTCCGATATTGATGGTCTGTCCGTTCATCAGGCAGATGCTGAGGCCGAACAGCTTGGAGTCTATGTTGGCAAGGTACGGAATATAATCCGCATTCTTGCCGCCGGTTTGTTCTTTCACCTCATTGTAGGCTTCCAGGGCAACTTCCTTGATTTGAGAGATTGATATTTTCTTTTCCATAATCTATATATATAGAGAGAGTTTATATGGAATAAGGAATAGGAGACTGGAGTTTCAATCTCCTAAAGCCTTATCCGATACATGGTTTAATGTATAAGCGGTAAGCTGATTCTTGCTTTATTATTTTTTGTGGTGTCTTCCGCCGTGATTGAAGATTTTGCTTTCTACCGGCAGATTCTTATCCTGTGCCATACGGGTGGGAGTGGGGTAATCCAGTTTCTCCAGTTCGACAATGGCGTTTTTGATGTCGCCCAGCAGCATATCTGCCATGTCGCGGCTGAATCCCTGGCGGACAACGACACGCATTACTACGTAATCTTCCAGTTTGGAAGGCAGTGTATAGGCAGGAACCATCCAGCCTTGTTGCGAGAGTTTATCCTGCAAGTCATACAGGGTCCATTTGGCGGTCTTTGCATACTCCGGTTTCAAGTACCAGATGAACAACGGGTTCACTACTTCATCGGAATAATTCACGAACGGAGCCATTTTTCCGATTTCGTCGTGGATATACTTGGCGATTGTGAGCGAATTGTACTGTACTTCTTTGTACCCCTGGAATCCTAAGCGGATAAACTGGTAATACTGTCCTAAAATCTGTGCGGCAGGACGGGAGAAGTTCAAACCGACTTGCGTGATATTGGCGCCGAGATAATTTACGCTGAATGACATCTCTTCGGGCAGATACTCTTTGCCTTTCCAGCAAACCCAGCCCAGACCCGGATAGACCAAGCCGAACTTGTGACCGCTGACACTGATGGAAAGCACCCATTTCAAACGGAAGTCCCACTTTTTCTCCGGATACAGGAACGGGAGGATGAAACCGCCGCTGGCTGCGTCTACGTGGATGGGAATGTCGTAGCCGGTCTTGGCATTGTATGCGTCGAGCGCTTTGTCGAGCGCTTCAACATCGTCATTCAGTCCTGTCCATGTAACCCCCTGGATAGGTACGATACAGATGGTGTTCTCATCGCACATTTTCAGGGCTTCTTCGGGGTCGAGCGTGGTTTTGTCAAGAGTCAGGGGCACTTCGCGCATTTCAATCTGCCACAGTTGGGCAAACTTTTCCCATACCACCTGGAAACCGGTGGAGATAACGAAGTTCGGCTTATCGAACGGTTTGCCTTGCGCCTGACGTTTCTTGCGCCAGCGCAGCCATGCAGCTACACCGCCCAGCATACACGCTTCGGAAGAACCGATGGCGAGCGCGCCTGTTTTCCAGGTATCTTTTTCCGGAGAGTTCCACAAGTTGGCGACGATGTTGATACATTTACCGTTCATTACGGCGATGCGGGGATACTCGGTTTCGTCGATGTAGTTGATGTTGATGGCTTCGTTCATCAGCTTGGTTGCGTATTCGTCCATATAGGTGGTGACGAATGTAGCCAGGTTCAGACGGGGCTGTGTTTGGGCGAAGGTCTCATCCTTCACCATCTGGTAAGCGATTTCGGGAGTAGTAGGTCCGTCTGGTATTTTTTCTACCGGTGAGGGTTGCAACATACGGTTTGAGCCGAATACATCTGTCTTGGCATCTCCTTTTCTGAAATTCAAATCTTCCATATAACTATAAGTTTTTAAAGGTTTAGGCGGCGGGGACTTTCCCCGTCGAATTTTCCACAACAACGACCCCCGCGAAAGAAAGTTCCGCCGTTTTACATTATTTGGCGTTTATTAAAAGGGCGGGGCGGAAATCCTGGCGCTCTATCGGCTGTTGCTTTTTAATTATCGCTTATTCTATCCGAACATTCTGTTGCATCGCTTGTTGTCCTTCCACTAACTAATCCGCTTTTTAAATTATGAAAATTAATACCGGACAAGGAACCATTCCTCTTATTACGCTTATAGGTATCTGGTCTGTTTCTGCACTGACCTCATTGCCGGGCTTGGCTGTTTCGCCTATTTTGGGAGAACTTTCTACGATTTTTCCCCATGCCACGGAGTTGGATATACAGATGTTGACTTCTTTGCCTTCCTTGCTGATTATCCCTTTTGTACTATTGGCAGGTAAATTGGCGGAGAAACGCGATTTTATCCGTTTGCTGCGGGTGGGGCTTTGGCTGTTTGCAGCGAGCGGGGTACTTTATTTGTTTTCTTCCAGGATGTGGCAGCTAATGGCTGTCAGCGCTTTGCTCGGTATCGGGGCAGGATTGATTATTCCGCTTTCTACGGGATTGATTTCACGGTATTTTACGGGAGAGTATCGCGTCAGGCAGTTTGGCTATAGCTCTGCCATAACCAATATGACGCTGGTGGTGGCTACGGCTGTAACAGGTTATCTGGCAGAGGTGCACTGGCGTTTGCCTTTTGCCGTTTATCTGTTGCCGTTGATTTCTTTAGTTCTTTCGGCTTATTTAAAGAAGGATGCGGCTTCGGTAACAATCAAGCAGGCGGCGGTTATCATTCCTCCCATTCAATCTACGCCTGTAATCTCCGGTAAATATGGCATACACATACGCCATCTTGTTCAGTTAATGTTATTCTACGGGTTGGTTACTTACGTAGTTCTTGCGGTTACTTTTAACTTGCCTTTCTTGATGGAAGCGCATCACTTTTCAAGCGGTAATTCCGGGCTGATGATTTCTCTGTTTTTCCTTGCCATTATGGCTCCCGGATTTATGTTGGATAGTTTGGTGAAGCTTTTGGGGAATAAAACAAAACTTTACAGCCTTTTGGCTATTGCCATCGGATTACTGTTGATATGGATTTCGCCTACGGAATGGCTCATCGTGCCGGGATGTATTTTAGTAGGTTTGGGCTATGGCATCATCCAGCCTCTGATTTACGATAAGACAGTTGATACTGCTATTCCTCAGAAGACAACGCTTGCCCTTGCCTTTGTAATGGTGATGAATTACCTTGCCATACTGCTTTCTCCCTTCATCACAGACTTTTTCCAATGGATATTCCATACCGGTTCGCAAGAATTTCCGTTTATCTTCAATCTGTGCATAACAATATTGATTATGTATTGGGCGTATGCAAAAAAAGAAGAATTCCTGTTTAGCGATTAGTGATTAGTGATTAGCGATGAGTGATAAGTTATGCTGAATCATAATTCATCACTACCCCCTAATCACTAATCGCTAATCACTTATCACTAACTCCTAACCACTTATAGTTCTATCTCCTCATACCTCATTCCGAAGACATCTGCCACTGCCTTATACGTCACTTTCCCTTCTACCACATTCAGTCCCAATGCCAATGCCGGATCATCTTTACAAGCCTGTTTCCAACCTTTGCAAGCTAATGCCACGGTATAAGGCAGCGTTGCATTTGTCAATGCCATAGTGGAAGTAAACGGTACGGCACCGGGAATATTGGCCACCGCATAGTGCACAATGCCATCCACGACATACGTTGGTTCGCTGTGGGTAGTGGGATGGGACGTTTCAAAACAACCTCCCTGGTCGATGGCGACATCCACAAGTACGGTTCCGGGCTTCATCATTTTCAGCATCTCCCTCGTAATCAGATGCGGTGCTTTATCGCCGGGGATAAGTACCGAACCTATCACCAAATCCACAGTAGGCAGTTCCATTTTAATATTGTGAAGCGAGGAATAGAGTGTTTTTACATTCTTGGGCAATACCTCGCTGAGATAGCGCAGACGCGTCAGGTTGACATCCGTAATCATCACTTCCGCACCCATTCCCGCAGCCATTTGTGCGGCATTGGTACCGACTACGCCACCACCTAAAATAAGCACACGCGCAGGGCGGACACCCGGTACGCCACCCATTAGCTTGCCCTTTCCGCCTTGCGGCTTTTCCAGAAAGCGGGCTCCCACCTGGGTAGCCATACGTCCTGCCACTTCACTCATGGGAGTAAGCAGTGGCAAGGAATGGTCATCCTTCTCTACGGTTTCATAGGCGATACATACGGCACCGCTCTCAATCATGGCTTCGGTCAGTAATTTATCGGCTGCAAAGTGGAAATAGGTAAATACCACTTGTCCCTTTTTAATCAGTTTGTACTCAGGTGCAATAGGCTCCTTCACTTTGACAATCATGTCGGCTATGGCATAAACGTCTTCAATGGCAGGTAGGATTTGCGCACCTACGGCGATGTAATCATCGTCAGAGAACCCGCTGTTTGCGCCGGCCGTTGCCTGCACATACACCGTATGACCTTTCTTCACCAACTCGGCTACTCCGGCAGGGGTCATTCCTACACGGTTCTCGTTGTTTTTGATTTCTTTGGGTACTCCGATAATCATAATGTCATCTGTTAATGGTTAAACATGTTGCAAGATAGTGATTTATCTTTCTCATTGTCATTTTGCACAGCGTGTTTTACAACAGAAAACGCCTGCTTTTTTCTCGTGTGTGACGGCAGGATTATTCTTTTTTGGTTAGGCGGAGAGAACTATTCTTTTTATATTTGCATGCATTAAAAAATAGGATATGAACTGTAAGAATATAAAATACCCGATACTTTTCTCTTTTTTGTTTTTTGCAGGCAGCATACAAGGTGGATATGCGCAAGAAGCGTCCGATGTGGAAACCGGACCGGACATAGAGCAGGCATCTTTCACGCCCCCTTTCGATTTTCCGATTGTCTTTTCCGGTAACTTCGGCGAGATACGCTCCAATCACTTTCACGGCGGGTTGGACTTCAAGACCGGCGGAGCCATAGGCAAGCCTGTACATGCTTTGGCAGACGGGCATATCTCGCGCATCCGTGTGACGCACGGTTCGGGATATGTGCTCGATGTGGACTATGATAACGGTTATTCCACTATCAACCGCCACCTCAGCGCATTTGTGGGCGATATAGCCCGAAGGGTGAAAGACTTGCAATATGAACAGGAAAGCTGGGAAGTGGAGATTACCCCCGAACCGGGGGAATATCCGGTAAAGGCGGGGCAGGTGATAGCCCTTAGCGGCAACACGGGTTACTCTTTCGGCCCTCACCTGCATCTGGATATGATTGAGTCGGCAACAGGAGATTATGTCGACCCGCTGCCTTTTTTTATGGAGAAGGTGAAGGACAATATCGCTCCCCGTGCCGAAGGCATCATTTTGTTTCCCCAACCGGGCAAAGGCGTGGTGAACGGAAAGCAGATACACCGGACTTTCCCTGTAAATCCTACCCAGCCTATTACTGCCTGGGGACTGATAGGTGCAGGAATCCGTGCCTATGACCATATGGACGGAGTGGGTAACCGCTACGGCGTGCATACCGTTATTCTCGAAGTGGACGGTGAAGAGGTGTTCCGCAGTGTGGTAGACCGCTTTGCTTACGAAGAAAACCGCTATATCAATTCATGGACGCACGGACAGTACATGAAGTCGTTCATCGAACCCGGCAACCGTCTGCGCATGCTGCATGCTTCCAACGGCAATCGGGGACTGGTGGAAATCAACGAAGAGCGTCCTTACCGATTTGTATATACGCTAAGCGATGCGTTAGGCAACACCTCGAAAGTCCGTTTCACCGTACAAGGAAAGAACACCGAAATTCACCCTGTGGAACATCGCGAGAAGTATGCTTTCAAGTGGGACAGGACCAACTATCTGCAGGAACCCGGTCTGGAATTGGTTGTACCGCGTGGAATGTTGTACGATGACGTTTGGCTGGACTATTCCGTACGTGCCGATAGCGGGGATGTGGCTTTTACTTATCAGTTGCACAATAAGCGTGTCCCTCTGCACGGAGCGTGCGAGATGCGCATCGGCTTGCGGCGCGACCGTTTGGAAGATAAATCGAAGTATTACGTAGCCGGCGTTACGGCGCGGGGCGGAAAATACAGTATAGGCGGCACTTACGAGGACGGTTTCATGAAAGTCCGTATCCGCGACCTGGGCACTTATACGGTAGCGGTAGATACCGTGCCGCCGGAGATAATTCCGCTCAACCCCGGACAGTGGGGGCGTACGGGGCGCATCACCCTCAAGGCCAAGGATAAAGAAACCGGAATAAACAGTTACCGCGGAACGATAGACGGGAAATACGCTCTGTTCGGCAAGCCCAATTCCATCAGCGGCAATCTGGTCTGCGAACTCGACCCGAAGCATGTAAAGAAAGGTGGCAGGCACACTGTGGAAATGACCGTAACCGACGGCCGTGGCAACCGGACTACCGAAGAGTTTCATTTTGTATGGTAACTTTTCACCTGTGACATTGCATTATCAAACAAACCATATAATAACAGAAGTATGAAAAAATTAACTCTCTCCGTCGCATTAGCGGTGGCAACTGTGGTAAACGCATTTGCCTGTACCAACCTCATTGTGGGTAAGAACGCCTCTGCAGACGGTTCTACAATTGTTTCCTATTCTGCCGACTCCTATGGATTGTTCGGCGAGTTATACCATTATCCCGCAGGCATGCACAAAAAGGGTACATGGATTGATGTGCACGAGTGGGACACCGGCAAGTACCTCGGCCGGATAGAACAGGCGCGCCAGACCTACAACGTCATCGGTAATATGAATGAATTCCAGCTTACTATCGGCGAGACAACCTTCGGCGGCCGTCCCGAACTGGTGGATACTACCGGTATCATCGATTACGGAAGTCTGATTTATCTCGGTCTGCAACGTTCCCGTACCGCCCGCGAAGCCATCAAGGTAATGACGGAACTCGTACAGGAATACGGTTATTACAGCAGCGGCGAGTCTTTCACGATTGCCGACCCCAACGAAATCTGGATTATGGAGATGATAGGCAAGGGGCCCGGTGTGCGTGGCGCTGTGTGGGTGGCTGTCCGCGTGCCCGATGATTGCATCTCCGCACATGCCAACCAAAGCCGTATCCACCAGTTCGATATGAGCGACAAGGACAACTGCATGTACTCTCCCGATGTCATTTCCTTTGCCCGCGAGAAAGGTTATTTCGACGGAGTAAACAAGGACTTCAGCTTCGCTAAGGCCTATGCGCCGCTCGATTTTGGCGCTCGCCGTTATTGTGAAGCCCGCGTATGGAGCTATTTCAATATGTTTACCGCCCGAGGCAACGAGTTCTTACCTTATATATTAGGCGATACCGATACACCGATGCCGCTTTTCGTGAAGCCCGACCGTAAAATCTCCGTACAGGACGTAAAGAATGCCATGCGCGACCATTACGAAGGTACTCCTCTCGACATCAGCAAGGATTTCGGCGCCGGACCGTATCACACCCCTTACCGCCTTTCACCCCTTTCCTTCAAGGTAGGCGACAAGGAATATTTCAACGAACGCCCCATTTCCACCCAGCAGAGCGGTTTCGTGTTCGTGGCGCAGATGCGTTCCACCTTGCCCGATGCCATAGGCGGCGTACTGTGGTTCGGTACGGACGATGCCAACATGACCGTGTTCACTCCCGTATACTGCTGTACGGATAAGGTTCCCGTATGTTATTCGCGTGCAGACGGTGCGGACTACATCACATTCTCCTGGAACTCTTCTTTCTGGATTTTCAACTGGGTTGCCAACATGGTATATCCCCGTTACGACCTTATGATCGGCGATGTGCGTGCCACGCAGGCCGAACTCGAAAACACTTTCAACGATGCGCAGGAAGGTATCGAGTCTGCCGCCGCCAAACTTTTGGAGAAAGACCCTGCCAAAGCGAAAGCATTCCTGACAAACTATACCAATATGACGGCGCAGAGTACTTTCGACACCTGGAAACGTTTGGGCGAGTTCATCATCGTGAAATACAACGACGGAGTTGTCCGCAAGATGAAAGACGGAAAGTTTGAGCGCAATGCCATAGGCCAGCCTGCCGGCGTGGAACGTCCGGGTTATCCGAAGGAATTTCTGGAAGAATATGTAAAACAAACGGGCGACCGCTATAAAATGCCCGATTGATTAGGATATTCAAACTTATTCTTTTACATTTGTGACAGAACAGAAAATGAAGTATTAACCTTTAATATAAAAAAAGTCTTATGGAAAATCAAGAGTTGATTAAACAGGTGACTGAGAAAGCCGAAAAATGGCTTACCCCGGCATACGATGCCGAAACTCAGGCTGAAGTGAAACGAATGTTGGAAAATCCAGATAAAACCGAACTGATAGAGTGCTTTTATAAAGACCTGGAATTCGGAACGGGCGGTCTGCGCGGCATTATGGGTGCAGGCAGCAACCGCATGAATATCTATACGGTAGGTGCGGCTACTCAGGGATTGGCAAACTATCTGAACAAATGCTTCAAGGACAAAGGGCAAATCTCTGTTGTGGTGGGTCACGACTGCCGTAACAACAGCCGCAAGTTCGCCGAAATCTCTGCCGATATTTTCTCGGCAAACGGTATCAAGGTTTATCTCTTCGAGGATTTGCGTCCTACTCCGGAAGTTTCCTTCGCTATCCGCCACCTCGGTTGCCAAAGCGGTATCAATCTGACTGCAAGCCACAACCCGAAAGAATACAACGGCTACAAGGCTTATTGGGATGACGGTGCACAGGTACTTGCTCCGCACGACACAGCCATTATCGATGAAGTAAACAAGGTAACCGTTGAGGACATTAAGTTCAAGGGCAACAAAGATTTGATTCAGATTATCGGTGAAGATGTAGACAAGGTATATCTGGACAAGGTTCATACCCTTTCTATCGACCCGGAAGTAATCAAGCGTCAGAAAGACCTCAGCATCGTTTATACTCCGCTTCACGGCGCGGGCAGAACGCTCATTCCCGCTTCTCTGAAAGAATGGGGCTTTGAGAATGTACACTGCGTGCCCGAACAGATGGTGAAGAGCGGTGACTTCCCGACAGTGGTTTCTCCGAATCCCGAAAACGCGGAAGCGCTTTCCATGGCAATTGAACTTGCCAAGAAGATAGACGCCGACATCGTGATGGCAAGCGACCCGGATGCCGACCGCGTAGGTATGGCTTGCAAGGACGACAAGGGCGAATGGGTGCTGATTAACGGTAACCAGACCTGCCTGCTCTTCCTGTACTATATTATCAAGAACCGTATCGCAACCGGCAAGATGCAGCCTACGGACTTTATCGTAAAGACCATTGTGACTACCGAACTTATCAAGGCCGTTGCCGATAAGAACAAGATTGAGATGCTCGACTGTTATACCGGTTTCAAATGGATTGCACGTGAAATCCGTCTGCGCGAAGGCAAGCAGCAATACATCGGCGGCGGTGAAGAAAGCTACGGCTTCCTTGCCGAAGACTTTGTTCGCGATAAAGATGCCGTTTCCGCTTGTTCATTGTTGGCGGAAATCTGTGCATGGGCCAAAGACCAGGGCAAGACGCTGTATGACATCCTGATGGACATCTACGTAGAGTACGGTTTCTCCAAAGAAACTACCGTCAACGTAGTGAAGCCGGGTAAGAGTGGCGCCGATGAAATCAAGGCTATGATGGATAACTTCCGCGCCAACCCGCCGAAAGAAATCGGTGGCTCTGCCGTTTCTTTGACTAAGGACTACAAGACGCTGAAGGCTACCGATGCCAAAGGCAATGTAACCGCTTTGGATATGCCCGAAACATCCAACGTGCTTCAGTACTTTACGGAAGACGGTACGAAGATTTCCGTTCGTCCCTCGGGTACGGAACCTAAGATTAAGTTCTATATCGAGGTGAAAGGCGAAATGGGATGTCCTAAGTGCTATGCCAGCGCAAATGCCGAGGCTGAAAAGAAAGTGGAGGCAGTGCGCAAATCACTCGGTATCTAAGACTGTTTGATTTTCATATATGGAAAGGTGCAAGTGGCAGGAAGCCGCTTGCACCTTTTGTTTTTGCAGTGCGGGCAGATGATAAGCCGGAATGTATTAAGTTTCTTTTATATTCTTTATACCGGTTGGCAAATCAATTCCCGTTAAATGCTGTTCTTATATGCAACAGCAGCCTACAGTTAATAGATAGTACTACAGATTGCGGTTGCACGCCGATTGGTTGATGTGAATGAGAGTCGTTTCATTCGTAGTTGTTCGTTTGCGAGTGCG
>ENA-UADH01000541-UADH01000541.1-human-gut-metagenome-genome-assembly--contig:-NODE-541-length-12042-cov-12.272545_pt1 | contig 12042 bp, 10 predicted proteins | sample MGYA00244225_ERZ654250 | MGnify/ENA primary metagenome ERZ654250 (study PRJEB26926, sample SAMN06164905) | human gut metagenome | biome: ENVO:00009003; feature: ENVO:2100002; material: ENVO:00002003...
CGGCAGCATGAGCGGAGGACTGGCTTTCGAGGGCTTGAACAATGCTTCGTCCACGACCAACAACCTTTTGATTATCCTCAACGATAACGACATGGCGATAGACCGCAGTGTGGGTGGCATGAAGCAATATCTCTTTAACCTGACAACTTCCAACCGCTACAACCAGCTACGCTTCAAAGCATCCAAAATGCTGTTCAAAATGGGTGTGCTGAACGAGGACCGGCGCAAAGCGCTCATCCGCTTCTCCAACAGCCTGAAATCAATGGCAGCCCAACAACAGAACATCTTCGAGGGGATGAACATCCGTTATTTCGGTCCCATAAACGGACACGATGTGAAGAATCTTGCCCGCATCCTACGGGACATCAAGGACTTGAAAGGTCCTAAAATACTCCATCTGCACACCGTAAAAGGCAAAGGCTTCGAACCTGCCGAAAAAGACCCGGGCATCTGGCATGCACCGGGCAGATTCGACCCCGAAACCGGAGAGCGCATCACCACCGACACCAGCAACCTGCCCCCTCTGTACCAAACCGTGTTCGGAGAGACGCTGGTAGAACTGGCAGAGAAAAATCCGAAGATAGTGGGAGTTACTCCTGCCATGCCCACAGGATGCTCCATGAACCTATTGATGAAGTCCATGCCCGACCGTGCATTCGATGTAGGCATTGCCGAAGGGCATGCAGCCACATTCTCCGGCGGCATGGCAAAGGAAGGCATGCAGCCTTTCTGCAACATCTACTCGTCTTTCATGCAGCGGGCATACGACAATGTGATACACGACATTGCCCTCCTGAGGCTGCCCGTTGTCCTTTGTCTGGACCGCGCCGGACTGGTGGGAGAGGATGGCCCGACGCATCATGGCGTATACGACCTTGCCTACTTCCGCCCTATCCCGAACCTGACCATATCCTCGCCCATGGACGAACATGAATTGCGCCGCCTCATGTACACGGCACAACTGCCGGACAAAGGTCCGTTCGTTATCCGTTATCCCCGCGGACGAGGCGTACTGGTGGACTGGAAGTGTCCGCTCGAAGAAATCCCCGTGGGCAAAGGACGCAAACTGAAGGACGGAAAGGATATTGCCGTCATCACCATCGGACCGATAGGAAACACTGCCGCACACGCCATCGAACGGGCAGAAGCGGAAAAAGGGCTCTCCATAGCCCATTACGACCTGCGCTTCCTCAAACCGCTGGATGAGGCATTGCTGCATGAAGCAGGACGTAACTTCAAACGCATCGTCACCATAGAGGACGGCACACGGAAAGGAGGTATGGGAAGCGCCGTGCTGGAATTCATGGCAGACAACAACTATACCCCGCACGTTGAGCGCATCGGTGTACCCGACGCATTCATAGAACATGGTACGGTACAGGAGCTGCACCGGCTGTGCGGAATGGACGAAGAAGGAATCTATAATATATTAATTAAGAATGAGGAATGATGAATGAAGAATCGGGCTGCATTATGCAAGCCTCCGTACTTCATTCCTGATTCTTTATTCTTCATTTCTTAAAGCATTGTGAAAATAATCATTGCAGGTGCCGGTGCAGTAGGCACACATTTGGCCAAACTATTGTCGCGCGAGAAGCAAGACATCATATTAATAGACGACAACGAAGAAAGGATGAGCACGCTCAGTTCCAACTTCGACCTGATGACCGTTAACGCCTCCCCCACTTCCATAAAAGGATTGAAAGAGGTGGGAGCGGGAGAGGCCGACCTGTTCATTGCCGTTACTCCCGACGAAAGCCGTAACATTACCGCCTGTATGCTTGCAACCAACCTGGGTGCGGTAAAAACCGTAGGGCGCATTGACAATTACGAATATCTGCTGCCCAAAAACAAGGAATTTTTCCAGAAGTTAGGAGTAGATTCGCTTATATACCCGGAAATGCTTGCGGCAAAAGAGATTGTATCTTCCATCCGTATGAGCTGGGTACGCCAATGGTGGGAATTTTGCGGGGGCGCATTGATTCTGATAGGCGCCAAGATGCGCGAAAAAGCAGAAATCCTGAACATCCCCCTGCATCAGTTGGGCGGACCGGAATTGCCTTATCATGTGGTGGCCATCAAGCGCGGTAACGAAACACTGATTCCCCGCGGCGATGATGTTGTGAAACTGCATGATATTGTTTATTTCACGACCACCCGCAAATTCGTACCATATATCCGCAAGATAGCAGGCAAAGAAGATTATGCCGACGTACGCAATGTCATGATTATGGGTGGAAGCCGCATCGCCGTACGTACCGCACAATATGTCCCCGACTATATGCAGGTGAAAATCGTGGACAACGACCTGAACCGCTGTAACCGTCTGACCGAACTGCTGGATGACAAGACAATGATTATCAACGGCGACGGACGGGATATGGACCTGCTCATAGAAGAAGGATTGAAGAATACCGAAGCCTTTGTGGCACTGACCGGAAACTCGGAAACAAACATTCTTGCCTGTCTGGCGGCAAAACGCATGGGCGTAAGAAAAACCGTAGCCGAAGTAGAAAATATCGACTATATAGGCATGGCTGAAAGCCTCGACATCGGCACGGTTATCAACAAGAAGATGATTGCCGCCAGCCATATCTACCAGATGATGCTGGATGCCGATGTGAGCAACGTAAAATGCCTCACCTTTGCCAATGCCGATGTAGCGGAATTTACCGTCAAGGCAGGTTCAAAGATAACCAAACATCCGGTGAAGGACCTCGGCCTGCCCAAAGGGACAACCATCGGCGGACTGATACGCAACGGCGAGGGTGTGGTAGTTATGGGTAACACGCAAATACAGCCCGGCGACCACGTGGTGGTATTCTGCCTGAACATGATGATTAAGAAAATCGAAAAATACTTTAATTAATCGGGAGTTATAAATTCTGAATTATGAATTGGCTGCACCTGCGCCCCGTCCCATAATTCAAAATTAACGACTTAAAATCCAAACAAGCGTGATTAACTTTAAGACAATTATACGGATTATCGGTATTCTACTACTGCTGGAGACAGTCATGTTGCTGGCATGTTCGGCAATATCGTACTACTATAATGACGAAGCCCTCCTCGATTTCTGGAAATCGGCAGGTATCACAGCAGGAGTGGGCCTGCTCATGGCTATCGCCGGAAAAGGCGGTGAGAAACAACTTACCCGCCGCGACGGTTACGTCCTGGTCAGCTTTGCCTGGGTGGCTTTTTCTCTTTTCGGTATGTTGCCTTTCTACATCAGCGGATATGTCCCTGACATCACGAATGCTTTCTTCGAAACCATGTCCGGTTTTACAAGTACGGGAGCCACCGTGCTGGATAATATAGAATCGCTTCCTCACGGATTGCTGTTCTGGCGCGGTATGACACAATGGATAGGCGGTTTGGGAATTATCATGTTTACGATTGCCGTATTACCCATCTTCGGGGTCAGCGGCCTGCAGGTGTTTGCCGCCGAAGCCAGCGGCCCCACGCACGACAAGGTGCATCCGCGCATCGGCATCACAGCCAAATGGATATGGAGCATCTATGCCGGACTCACTCTCATACTTGTAGTCTTGTTAATGCTGGGCGGCATGAACTGGTTCGACAGCGTATGCCATGCCTTTGCTACTACGGGCACGGGTGGTTTCTCCACCAAGCAGGCAAGTGTGGCCTATTACAATTCTCCTTATATAGAATATGTAATCTCCATTTTCATGTTTATTTCCGGCATCAACTTTACACTATTGCTGTTCTTTGTCAACCGGAAATTCAAAAAGGTAATTGACAATGCCGAGCTGAAATGGTATTTCTGGTCGGTAGCAGGCTTTACCGGTGTGATAGCCGCAGTGCTCTATTATACCGGTTCAATGGATGCGGAAGAGGCTTTCCGCAAATCATTGTTCCAGGTCATATCGCTACACACCTCCACCGGCTTTGCCACAGACGACTATATGTTATGGACACCTGTGCTTTGGGGACTTCTTACCATTGTCATGGTGATGGGAGCTTGTGCCGGCAGCACTTCCGGCGGTCTGAAATGTATCCGTATGGTCATTCTGGCCAAAGTATCCCGCAATGAATGCAAGCACCTCCTCCATCCCAACGCAGTGTTGCCGGTGCGTATAAACAAACAAGTAATCCCCCCTTCCATCGTATCCACCGTGTTGGCATTTTTCTTTCTATATTTTATCATTATCATCATCAGCATACTGATAATGATGGGGATGGGGATAGGTGCCGAAGAGTCCATCGGCTGTGTTGTATCCAGCATCGGCAATATGGGCCCCGGATTGGGTGACACCGGTCCGGCATATTCATGGAATGCCCTGCCCGATGCCGCCAAATGGTTACTGTCATTCCTCATGTTATTGGGACGTCTGGAATTGTTCACCGTCTTACTTTTGTTCACCCCGGAATTCTGGAAACGGAATTGATTTAGGATAAAAAGTGTAAAAATAGTCTTATTTTGTTATGCAGAGATAGCAAAATGAGAGATACTTGTTATATCTTTGCGCCCTGAAACAGATAGGGAGGTATGAAACAGTGCATAAAATATTGTATGATAGCCATACTCGCGGTTTTATTACACAACGGTGCAATAGAGGCTGCGGATTTTTTGTGCACTCCGGCCGGTTGCAAAGCAGAGAGTTGCATTTTGACGCAGGCGCCTACCGCCCAACAGGTCATTCATAATTATTACAGACATACATCATCCGCCGCTTCTTGCCTGGAACATGTGGAAAGCCAGCAGGTTCCAAACAACAAAAGCTCCCTGTTGCGCACTGATATTATCCGTATGCAGCAACTGCTGCGTGCGCAAAGCTATGACCGTATGCCGAATGTACACTGTCTTACCGTGCCCGGTCCGCATTATTACATAATCGGGTTAAGGAAGATTATCATCTAAAAAAAAGGTAAAGCATTATCACCTTGTCGCCTTATCGCTTTATCCTTGTTTTAGTGCAGTATATCTATATTTTATATATCTAAAATCTTATCGGATTTATGAACTTTACTTTGTTGGTAGCCGTCTTGCTGACGGCAATTGCTTTCGTGGGTATCGTCATCGCATTGTCCAATGCGATAGCCCCCCGTTCGTACAATGTGCAGAAAATGGAGCCGTACGAATGTGGTATTCCCACCCGCGGTAAATCATGGATGCAGTTCCGGGTGGGTTACTACCTGTTTGCCATCCTGTTTCTGATGTTCGAGGTGGAGACGGTTTTCCTGTTCCCTTGGGCAGTCATTACAAGGGAGCTTGGAGTAGCCGGGCTTTTCAGTATTTTATTTTTCCTTATTATATTAATTCTGGGTCTTGCTTATGCCTGGAGGAAAGGAGCTTTGGAATGGAAGTAACGAAGAAACCCAACATAAAATCTATCCCTTATGAGGAGTTTACAGACAATGAAACGTTGGAGAAATTGGTTCGGGAACTTAATGCAGGAGGTGCCAACGTGGCCCTCGGCGTACTGGACGATTTCGTTAATTGGGGACGCAGTAACTCACTGTGGCCGCTTACGTTTGCAACAAGTTGTTGCGGTATCGAATTTATGGCCCTCGGTGCAGCCCGCTATGATATGGCACGCTTCGGGTTTGAAGTAGCCCGCGCCAGTCCGCGTCAGGCAGACATGATCATGGTGTGTGGAACAATCACAAACAAAATGGCCCCGGTGCTGAAACGTCTGTACGACCAGATGGCCGACCCTAAGTATGTGATAGCCGTAGGTGGTTGCGCAGTCAGTGGCGGTCCGTTCAAGAAGTCTTACCACGTTGTCAATGGAGTGGATAAGATCCTGCCGGTAGACGTATATATTCCGGGATGCCCTCCCCGACCCGAAGCATTCTACTACGGAATGATGCAGTTGCAACGCAAAGTGAAAATCGAAAAATACTTTGGCGGAGTAAACCGAAAAGAAGAGAAGAACTTGTGATTAATGATTAGCGATTAGAAATTAGTGATTAGAACGGTACAAATATCAATCAATAAGTCTATAAATCAATAATCCTTAATTGCTAAACTCCAGACATTATATAAGTTAAGTATGGAAATAAAATATATAAATCCCGCAGCCTTGCATGACGAGATGCTGCGCCTACGGCAAGAAGAGCAGATGGACTTCCTTGAATGTCTTACAGGCATGGACTGGGGTGAGCCGGACACAGCTAAAGATACTCCCGACACTCCACGAGGCCTTGGCGTTGTTTATCAGCTGGAATCTACTGCCACCGGCAAACGGGTGGCAGTTCGCACCGCCACCCTCGACAGGGAACATCCCGAACTGCCTTCAGTGTGCGACATATGGAAAGCCGCCGACTTCCTGGAACGTGAAGTATTCGATTTCTATGGGGTGGTTTTCATCGGTCATCCCGATATGCGACGTCTTTATCTGCGCAATGATTGGGTAGGCTATCCGATGCGTAAGGACGATGATCCTGAAGCACAAAACCCTCTGCGTATGGATAATGAGGAGACAGTCGATACAACCACCGAGCTGGAGCTGAATCCGGATGGAACCGTAAAGAACAAAGAATCGTTACTCTTCGGTGATGATGAATATGTAGTAAATATCGGTCCGCAGCATCCCGCAACCCATGGTGTAATGCGTTTCCGCGTGTCACTGGAGGGTGAAATCATCGAAAAAATCGATGCCAACTGCGGCTATATCCACCGGGGCATCGAAAAGATGTGCGAGAGCCTGACATACCCGCAAACACTGGCTCTAACCGACCGTTTGGACTATCTGGGCGCCCACCAAAACCGCCATGCCCTATGCATGTGCATCGAACAAGCAATGGGTATAGAAGTCAGCGAACGCGTGCAGTACATCCGCACAATCATGGACGAATTGCAACGCATCGATTCACACTTGCTTTTCTACTCCTGCCTGGCAATGGACCTCGGCGCACTGACCGCTTTCTTCTACGGTTTTCGCGATCGCGAGAAGATTCTGGACATCTTTGAAGGAACCTGCGGCGGACGCCTCATCATGAACTATAACACAATTGGCGGCGTACAAGCCGACATTGCTCCCGACTTCCAGAAAAAGGTAAAAGAATTCATTCCTTACCTGCGCGGCATCCTGCATGAATACCACGATGTGTTTACGGGAAACATCATTGCGCAACAACGTCTGAAAGGCGTAGGGGTACTGTCTCGTGAAGATGCCATAGCCTTCGGCGCCACCGGAGGCACAGGTCGTGCCAGCGGTTGGGCTTGCGATGTGCGTAAGCGTATGCCTTACAGCATGTATAGCAAGGTGGACTTTAAAGAAGTTATCCGCACCGAAGGTGATTCCTGGGCACGCTATCTCATCCGCATGGATGAAATCATGGAAAGCCTGAATATCATCGAACAGTTGATAGACAACATCCCCGAAGGCAACTATCAGGAAAAGATGAAACCGATTATCCGCGTACCGGAAGGTAACTACTATGCCGCCGTAGAAGGCAGCCGCGGTGAATTCGGAGTATTCCTCGAAAGCCATGGCGACAAAATGCCCTACCGCTTGCATTTCCGCAGTACGGGGCTTCCATTGGTATCTACCGTAGACACAATTTGTCGCGGTGCAAAGATTGCCGACCTTATCGCTATCGGTGGAACACTGGACTATGTAGTACCGGATATTGACAGGTAAATTAATTGATTAATGATTAACGATTAGTGATTAACCCCTTGCAGTATTGACAGTGCAACCTGTTAGTCGCTAATCACTAACAACTAATAACTAAATAACGTGTTTGACTTTAGTATAGTAACCAATTGGATTCACCAGATGCTGACCTCCTTTATGCCGGAAGGTCTGGCGGTGTTCCTCGAATGTGTAGTGATAGGCGTATGCATCATCCTTATGTATGCGGTGCTTGCCATTATTCTGATTTACATGGAGCGTAAGATATGCGCTTTCTTCCAGTGCCGCCTCGGTCCGATGCGTGTAGGAAAGTGGGGACTGCTCCAAGTGCCCTGCGACGTTATCAAGATGCTGACCAAAGAAATCATTGACCTGAAATTCTCCGACAGGCTTCTCTATAACCTGGCGCCATTCATGGTTATCATCGCTTCATTCCTGACATTCGCCTGTCTGCCCATCAGCAAAGGGCTGGAAGTTCTGGACTTTAACGTAGGCGTCTTCTTCCTGCTTGCAGCTTCAAGCATCGGCGTGGTAGGTATCCTGCTTGCCGGTTGGAGTTCCAACAATAAGTTCTCACTTATCGGAGCCATGCGAAGCGGTGCACAAATCATCAGCTATGAACTTTCGTGCGGACTGAGCATTCTGACAATGGTTGTTTTAATGGGTACGATGCAGTTCTCCGAAATCGTAGCCGGACAAGCTGACGGATGGTTCATCTTCAAAGGACATATTCCGGCAGTGATAGCGTTTGTTATTTATCTGATTGCAGGCAATGCTGAAACCAACCGCGGCCCGTTCGACTTGCCGGAAGCAGAAAGTGAGCTGACAGCCGGTTATCATACGGAGTACTCCGGTATGGGATTCGGCTTCTTCTATCTGGCAGAATACCTGAACCTGTTCATCGTTGCCAGTGTTGCAGCCACTATTTTTCTGGGAGGCTGGATGCCGCTGCACATCGTCGGTCTGGACGGTTTCAATGCAGTAATGGATTACATTCCGGGATTTGTATGGTTCTTCGGCAAAGCATTTTTCGTAGTGTTCCTGCTGATGTGGATTAAATGGACATTCCCGCGTTTGCGTATCGATCAGATCCTGAATCTTGAATGGAAATACCTGGTACCTATCTCCATGGTAAACCTGATATTGATGGTGTTGATTGTCGTATTCGGACTACACTTTTAACCGACGCCGACGTTGCATCGGAACAAAGTTCCCATTCGGATAAATCTAAAACAATAAAATAATGAAAGATAATAAAGAACATAACTCTTATATAGGTGGCCTCATAAACGGTGTCAGCTCCCTACTGACGGGCATGAAAACCACTATGACCGTTTTCTGCCGGAAGAAGACCACCGAACAATATCCGGAGAACCGGAAGACACTGAAACTCTCCGAACGCTTCAGGGGTACGCTGACGATGCCCCACAACGAGCAGAACGAGCATCATTGCGTAGCTTGCGGCCTGTGTCAAATGGCTTGTCCCAACGACACCATCAAAGTGACGAGTGAAACCATAGAGACGGAAGACGGTAAGAAAAAGAAGATATTGGCGAAATATGAGTACGACCTCGGTTCGTGCATATTCTGCCAGCTCTGCGTCAATGCCTGTCCGCATGATGCCATTACATTCGACCAGAATTTTGAGCATGCAGTATTCGACCGTAGCAAACTGGTGCTGACGCTGAATCATCCGGGCAGTCACGTAGAAGAGAAGAAGAAATCCGCCGCTCCCCAAGCTGAAGTAGCGAAGTAATTAGTCATGCATAATTAGTAATCAAAAACATGGAATTCAATCTTGAAACAATAGTATTCTACTTCCTTGCGGCTTTCATTACCGTATTTTCCATACTGACGGTAACTACCAGACGCATGGTACGCTCGGCCACTTACCTGCTGTTCGTTCTTTTCGGTACGGCAGGCATCTATTTCCTGTTGGGATATACATTCCTCGGCTCTGTACAGATTATGGTGTACGCAGGCGGTATCGTCGTCCTCTACGTCTTCTCCATCCTGCTCACCAGCGGTGAAGGCGACATCGCGGGAAAGCTGAAACGCAGCAAGTTCCTTGCCGGGCTGGGCGCTACCATAGGCGGAGCCATTATAGTAGTATTCATAACCCTGAAACATAAGTTTATCGCCACCACCGACGTGGTGCCTCTTGAGGTCAACATCAAGACTATCGGGCATCACATGCTGAGCGGCGACAAATATGGTTACCTGTTGCCTTTCGAAGCTGTCAGCATCCTGCTGCTGGCATGTATCGTAGGCGGATTATTAATCGCACGTAAAAGATAAGAATTATGATACACATGGAATATTACCTGATAGTCTCGGCTATCATGTTTTTCGCCGGCATTTACGGGTTCTTTACCCGTCGCAACACATTGGCGATATTAATTTCGATTGAGTTGATACTGAACGCTACCGACATCAACTTCGCAGTATTCAACCGATTTCTGTTTCCCGGCGGACTGGAAGGTTACTTCTTCTCACTGTTCTCCATTGCCATTTCGGCAGCCGAAACAGCAGTAGCTATTGCTATCATGATTAATATCTATCGTAACATACGCTCTATCCAGGTGAACAAACTGGATGAACTCAAATGGTAATAAATATGGAATATACGATTCTAATCCTTCTTCTTCCCTTACTCTCTTTCCTTGTTTTGGGATTGGGCGGTAAATGGATGTCACACCGTACCGCCGGAAGTATCGGTACGGGCGTGTTGGGTGTGGTGACGGTGCTCTCCTACCTCACCGCAATACAGTATTTCACTGCTCCCCGGCTGACAGACGGCACATACGCCACACTGATGCCTTATAACTGTACATGGCTGCCGTTCACGCCTTCACTCAGCATTGACCTGGGAATCTTGCTCGACCCCATTTCGGTGATGATGCTGATTGTCATAAGTACCGTTTCATTCATGGTACACCTCTACTCCTTCGGCTACATGAAAGGTGAGCGCGGTTTTCAACGTTATTATGCCTTTCTTTCGCTTTTCACCATGTCCATGCTCGGACTCGTGGTGGCTACGAACATCTTCCAGATGTATCTGTTTTGGGAACTGGTGGGCGTGTCTTCCTACCTGCTGATTGGTTTCTACTATACCAAACCGGCAGCCATAGCCGCCAGCAAAAAGGCATTCATCGTTACCCGTTTTGCCGATTTGGGCTTCCTGATCGGTATTCTGGTCTACGGCTACTATGCCGGAACCTATACTTTCCAGCCCGATGAAATGGCACTGCTGAAAGGCGGCGCTACCATGATTCCGCTGGCACTGGGACTGATGTTCATCGGCGGAGCCGGAAAGAGCGCCATGTTCCCGTTGCACATCTGGCTGCCCGATGCAATGGAAGGTCCTACTCCCGTCAGCGCACTGATCCACGCCGCCACAATGGTGGTTGCAGGCGTGTATCTGGTGGCACGTATGTTCCCGCTCTTCATAGACTATGCGCCTCAGGTGCTGCACCTCGTTGCTTATGTGGGCGCATTCACCGCATTCTATGCCGCCAGTGTAGCTTGCGTGCAAAGCGACATCAAGCGTGTGCTTGCCTTCTCCACTATCTCACAGATAGGCTTTATGATGGTGGCACTCGGCGTATGCACCTCCCTGAATCCCCACGAAGGCGGACTGGGTTATATGGCAGGCATGTTCCATTTGTTTACGCATGCCATGTTCAAGGCCCTGCTGTTCCTTGGCGCAGGCAGCATCATCCATGCGGTGCACAGCAACGAGATGTCTGCTATGGGCGGATTGCGCAAGTACATGCCGGTTACGCATATCACTTTCCTGATAGCCTGTCTGGCCATCGCCGGTATTCCACCGTTCTCCGGGTTCTTCTCCAAGGACGAGATACTGACAGCCTGTTTCCGGTTCAGCCCCGTCATGGGTTGGATAATGACAGTGATTGCCGCAATGACTGCATTCTATATGTTCCGCCTCTACTACGGCATCTTCTGGAGTGACAAACGGTCAGCAGCCAATGATGAGCACTCATCACACAACGCCCACCACACTCCTCACGAAAGCCCGTTGACAATGACCGTCCCGTTAATGTTCCTTGCCCTGGTTACGATAGTTGCCGGCTTCATTCCTTTCGGACACTTCGTCAGCTCAAACGGTGAAGCCTATACCATTCATCTGGACTGGGGTGTGGCAGGCACAAGCATTGCCATTGCCGTCATCTCCATAGCTTTGGCTACTTATATGTACAAAAGCGGGAAACAGCAGGTTGCCAATGCGCTTGCCCGCCGCTTCAACGGTTTATGGGCAGCTGCCTATCACCGCTTCTACCTCGATGAAGTCTACCAGTTCATCACCCACCGCATCATCTTCGGTTGTATCAGCCGCCCGATAGCCTGGTGGGACCGCCATGTGGTGGATCTGTCTCTTATACACATCTCCGAGCCCACGAGACTAGGCATGATCTCG